>ENA-UOWO01000799-UOWO01000799.1-activated-sludge-metagenome-genome-assembly--contig:-NODE-799-length-44113-cov-6.147873_pt1 | contig 44113 bp, 64 predicted proteins | sample MGYA00238148_ERZ761564 | MGnify/ENA primary metagenome ERZ761564 (study PRJEB28885, sample SAMN05720194) | activated sludge metagenome | isolation source: Anaerobic digester | place: USA... | reverse complement strand
TACAATGACAATCGCTCAGATAAAAGCAGCTGGTCCTGCTTTGTATAATAAATTAGTTTGTATTGAAAAGGGAGTTTATGTCAAAAGAGTTAAAGCAAAAGATATTTGGAATATTATCGTAAAACAAGCCCATAAAAATGCAGAGCCTGGGGTTATGTTTTGGGATAGAATTATAAACGAATCTCCTGCTGATTCTTATAAAAAATTTGGGTTTGAAACAAAGGGAACAAATCCTTGTGGTGAAGTTCCTCTATCTGCTTTTGATTCATGCAGATTAGGATCCATAAACCTATTTAATCTTGTTGAAAACCCATTCACTTCTAAAGCCAGATTTAATTGGGATAAATTAGCAAAAATTTCCCAAATGGCCCAGAGGTTCATGGATGACATTGTGGACCTTGAAGAAGAAAAGATATTAGCTATTATTAAGAAAATAGAAAGTGATCCCGAAGACCCAGAATTAAAAAGAACTGAATTAAACTTATGGAAAAAAGTTTTAGATGTTCTTAAAAAAGGACGAAGAACTGGTGTTGGAATTTTGGGATTAGGTGATATGTTCGCATCTTTAGGTATGGATTATGCAACTCCAAAATCTACTAAGATGGCTGAAGATATTCAAAAATGTATAGCCGTTAATTCATATAGAGAAAGTATTAAACTTGCAAGAGAACGAAAACCATTTTTAATTTGGGATGCAGACATCGAAGCAGGCAATCCATTTATTAGAAGAGTAATTGGTGAAAATTTTGACCATAAAGAATACAATGAGTATTTAAAAAATGGAAGAAGAAATATTGCAACCATGTCTATAGCACCTACAGGAACTCTTGCAATTTTATGCCAAACAACTTCTGGTATTGAACCAGTGTTTAAAGTATTCTATCGTAGAAGAAGAAAAATAAATCCGAACGAAGAAGGAGCTAAAGTTGTATTTACTGATCAAAACGGCGATTCATGGGAAGAGTACAATGTAATACATTATCCTTTTATACAGTGGTTTAGTTTACAATCTGAAACCACATTTGAGGGTGCAAGGAAGTTTTTAGAGCAATCAACTGAAAAAGATCTAGATGATCTTGTCAGTAAATCCCCTTGGGGAAAATCAGAATCTCATAGTATTGATTACTATGAAAAAATAAATATGCAAGCAGCTATCCAAAAGTGGGTAGATCATTCTATTTCAGTTACCCACAATCTTCCCGAAAAAATAACTGTAGAGGAAGTAAACAATATCTATTTCCATGGATGGAAAGCTGGTTGTAAAGGATTAACAATTTATAGAGAAGGTTCTCGCACTGGTGTTTTAATATCCAATAAAAAAGAGGATGATGATGAATTAAAAGAAACACGCGCGCCAAAGAGACCAAAGGAATTGAAAGCAGATTATTATGTAGCAGCTGTTAAAGGAGTTAAATACGCTGTTATCGTAGGTCTTTGGAAAGATACGAATCGTCCATATGAAATATTTGCCTTTGAAAATCCACCAATGGATAAAAATACTAAAGGAAAAACTGTTAAAATTAAAAAAGGCCAATATAAATTCATAAATGGTGAATTCGAAATAGACAATATTCAATTAGCCGCTAATAGAGTTGAAGAACGAGCATTGACACTATCAGCATCTATGCTTTTAAGACATGGAGCTCCTATTGAGAAAGTAATTCATGTCATTAAGAAAATAGATGAAAATGTTTCTTCATTCTCTTCTGTTGTAAGAAGATATTTATCAAAATATATTCCTGAAGATGAATTGGATGGAGAAAGTTGCCCCGATTGTGGAGATAAACTCATAATGCAAGATGGCTGTGTGAAATGCGTTAATCCAGAATGCGGCTATTCAAGATGTGGTTAAACCCCCTTGTTATTTTAAATGAAAATCCTTAGTTCCAACTAAGGATTTTTTTTGTGTATATATATTAAAATAGTCACGACAACAGCAATTATTTTTTAACAATAACAAATAAAAAAGTTAAAAAACAAATAAATATTAAAAAAAATAATTATATTAGCATGTTAATTGTTAGAGAGAATTTATACGGCCTATTAAACGAAAATATGCAACAAGCAAGAGCCATCCTCGCTAAGATGAGGATCCCCGAAGAAGACCCACGTTTTCAGCAATTAAAACAAATGTTATTGAAAGATAACAGAATCGGATACGTTGGTAAATTTACAAAATGGTTATTTCAAGATAGAGAACCTTGGGATAAGCTTCTAGAAGTTTATGAGATGTTAAAATCTCATCCAACCAAAGTTCCTCCAATTGATACCTTTAAAACAATAGAGGATTTATTTGACTTTCTTCAAGGCTCAGGAATTGGAACAAAGGTAAGCCAGGTAATAAATTCTATTCCATCTCGTGCTAGACAACATGCCTCTGCAGAATTAAAGAAACTTATAGAGCTAAACATTAAATATGCAGACGCTTTAAAAGATTTTTATTCTAAAAAGGGTGGAAAATTTAAAGATTCTAGATCGTTGTATAATGAAACAGATGCTCTCATTAAAAATCTTTCTGGTGGATTCAACCTTGAAGCCATTAAGAAAAAGATCAAAGACAAAAAATGTGCTGTTGAAATTATATTAGAGAGACCTGATCTATTAGTTATAAAACCCCTTGATTATTCAGCATCAAACGCTTTAGGTTCATCATCGTGGTGTATTTCATATTCAAAGAACTATTGGGATTCTTATGCTGATGTCTTTTCTAATCAGTATTTCATATATGACTTTACTAAATCTCTTTCAGATAAAAAATCCATGATTGGTGTAACTGTAAATCCAGATGCAACTTTCAAGGCTTCTCACTTTAAAGATGACAGTGTAGCACCAAGAGATTATATCGATGACTTACTTTCAGACTAAAATAATTTTTACATATGATTGTAAGAGAAGCCATCGAGAACATATTAAAACCAAAATCAGGCGAAGAAATTGAAAACGAAATCAACAATTTAAATGATACAGAAATTGTTGATTTAGTCATTTCTAAAAATGATGACATTATCTTTGATTATGCTATTGAAAGAAGTTTATCAGATGAGTTAAATGGTAAGTTATTAAATTGGGCGGTTGAGAAATCAAATTTAAAAGCTGTTAAAGCATTACTGAAAAGAAATTTATCTGATAAAAACATAAGTATAGCATTATCAAAAACACTTCCTAGTCTTCCTCTCGTATATAAATTTCCAGTATTTATTTGTTTTAAACAAAAGAAGAGAACAGAAGAGGATTTAAAAATTTTCAATTTAATATTAAAAGACCCAAGACTGGACCCGGGAGCTAATAAAAATCAATTAATTAGATGGGCTGCTAGTAATGGTCATGGTGCTTTAGTAAAAGAATTATTGAAAGATCCAAGGGTCGACCCGTCAGATGTTAATAATGCTGCATTAACGGGGGCTGAAATTTATGAGCATGATAATATTATTACGATGTTATTAAAGGATCAAAGAGTTATAAATAAATTCACACCTGAAATGAAAAGAGAATATAATATAAATGAACAAGGTATAGGTGGTATTCTTAAACCAAAAAGTCAAGATGAAATTCGCAAGGCTGCTTTGGAAATACAAAATCCTGATGAGTTATTAAAGACAACTGTCGAAAAAATAGGCGATCCAGAACTAGTTCGTATTGCTATCGAAAGAGGCGCTGATCCAAATAAAGTTGCAGGAGATTCCGGATTAAAAAATCCTGAAATTATAAAAATGCTTGTAACAAATCCTCAAACAAAAATATCACCCAATAGTTTAGTTTATAAAGCATTAAAATTTGGATTAGAAAAAGAGATTATCAAATTAATAAAAGATAAAAAATTAGATCCAGGACAAAAAAATTCCATGGTATTTGTGTGGGCCGTTGGATTTGGCCGTGAAAAATTAGTGGAAGTTTTATTAAAAGACGAAAGAGTACAACCAGAAAAAGAAGAAGAATCTGTTGCTGAAGCATTATCCATTGCTATTGCTCGTGGAAATAATAAATTAGTAAAAATGCTTTTGAATGATAAGAGAATAAATCCAGGGGCAGATTACAATAGAGCAATAAAAGTTGCTTCTCAATTCGGAAATAAAGAAGCTGTTGAACTACTTTTAAATGATAAAAGAGTTGATCCTAGCCAACAAGATTTAACAACTTCAAAACCTAACTTTGCATTAACACAAGCAGCGGAAAACGGTCATTATAACATTGTTAATATATTATTGAAAGACAAAAGAGTGTTAAAACATTTGAGTGATTCTGAATTAAAAAAATATAAAGAAATGGCAAAAAAACTTGTAAAAGAAAGCTTAATTGAGCCTGAAGTAGAAGATGAAGTAAAATTAGCGCAACCTCAACCATCAAAACCTGCTCCAACAAAAGAGCCAACAATTCATCCAGGAAAACCTGGTACAAAACCACAACATCCTTCACCAATCAGAAGAGAAAGACCATCTGTTACTCCAGGTCCTAAAGCAACCGCAGATGATGTCGCTAAAAAGTACATGAAACTTATTGGCGAAAAATAAAATAATGTTCATATATGAAATTAGTATGTGAAAGCCTTGAGGAAGTTCTATTAGTCGAAAAGAAAAAAGAAACCAAAGAACAGAAGAAATTTCATAAGGTGATGAGTCACTGGAAAGAAGGCGAACAACATATAGGAAAATCCAAAAAGAAAGTTCCTGTAACAAAAAAAGGACAAAAACAAGCTATCGCAATAGCGTTTTCTCAAATAGGTAAAAGTAAGAAAAAGTAATGCTCGTTCGTGAATCCTTAGACGATCGCGATCTATATAACCAAGATAGATCATACTCCGATATGGAGCAGGCAAGAAAAATGTTTCCTGAGGATCCAAATGCTAATGATGATCGAGAATTATATTTTAGAGATAAAGATGATTTAGCTCCTAATATACCTAAGGATATCGACAAAATAAATTCACTTTATTTATTAAAACCAAAAACACAAAAAGAATTACAATTGATTGTTGATAATATGCCTGCACAGGATTTATTAACAAAGGGCATTAGAGACGGCAATATACAATTGGTTAAATATGCTATTGAAAAAAAGGGAGCTAAATTTCATGCTCATATTTCCAGTAGAGATTCTTCTGACATCATTAATTTTTTTAATGCTATTCGTCGAGAAAACACTGAAATTTTAAAATATATTTTATCGAAACTTCCGAATCTTCCTGATGGAGAATTTTTATCTCCAGGTTTAATATACGCTGCAGTAGAGACAGGAAATTCAGAAATTGTTAAAATAATTTTAAAGGACAAACATATTAATCCATGGGCGGATAAAAGAGGGTCATTCTTATCAGAAGCTATTAAAAAATTAGATTTTGATATAATAGACATAATTCTTAAAGACGGAAGAGTAAGTCCTTTAGGTTATGAAGCTCGAAATGAATATGAAAAATATAGTCCTATAGGAGCAATAGACTGGATGTTGAGACAACATGAAAAAGGTTTACATAATGAAAAATGGCAAAAATACCGTTTAACAAAAGATCAAATAAACAAGTTACAAGAAATACGTGAAAAGTTATTTGAAATTGCCAAAAAAAATCAAAAACGAGGAATTAAATTTGAAAAAGGAATAGTATACTATCGAAATAGCAAAGGAAATATTGTAAAAAGAAGAGATTATATTTTATTTGAATCTAAAATATTTAAGCCTAAAAGTACCGAAGAAATTAAAAACTCATTAAAAGATTATACTCCTTATGAACTCATTCAGATGGGAATGAATAAAAATATGGAAGAGCCAATTTTATGGGCATTAGAAAGAGGAGTACAATTTCATGAGCCGGCAACATATCAAAAACTTTTTTTGTGGGCTATTAATAAAAATAGTTCTAATGTTCTTAAAAAATTGTTAGATTTGTATGAATTTAAAGAACAAAATTTTTTGCATGCTCTTGAAAAAACAGATTATGAAACATCAAAAGTAATTTTAGATCATGGAATTAAACCAACAAATGAGATATTAAATCAGGCAATTTTACAAAATGATTTAGACAAAGTCAAATTATTATTACAATATCCAGAATTAGATCCAAGTGCTGAAAATAATATAGCATTATCCTTCGCACTATATAATAAAAAAGATAAGGACATAGTTAAATTATTGATAAACGATCCAAGAGTTAAAGCAACTTTAGAACCATCAACATTGGAGATTTTACATAAAAATTATAATTCCCCAGTTAAAGAAAATTTGTATATATAATAAAATAAAACTATACTATGAAACGAGTTAAAGAGAACTTATTTGAAGCCGAGTTAAATCTTCCACAAGAATATATTAACCGAGTTCGTCAAGAAGCTCAGCAAGAACATGGTGGGTTTAGAGGGCCAACCCATCAAGAAATGGCTCAAATGGGTAATTTACTTCGCCAAATATTTCAAATTCAACGAGGTCATGAAGAAGAATTAACTGAATTAGGTAAAGAAGTAATTCAAAAATTCTATGGTCCTATCATTGAAGGAGTAACACTTGATGTCAAGATAGTTAATCCTGATGATGAAGAAAAGCAGGAAATGGCCGAACGAATGCTTGAAAAGAATAAGCAAAAGGAATTCGAAATTGAACAACATCAAGTTGAATTACCTGGCGTTCAAGATGATATTGATAAAAGAAAACTTATCAATAATATTATGCAAGGTGAAGCTCAAAACGTGCATTCAATGATGTATGATATGAGAGACCGAGTTGCTGAAATTACAGGTAGTGATCGTCTTCTCGATTTGTATATGCAATTTTTAGCTCTCAATAAGAAATTTGACTGGGATGAGACACAGAATCTTGAAATGATGGTTGATGAACATCCAGAAATGGCCAACGTTATGGAAATCAAATTCAAAGATGACGATGATGAAGATGATGAAGGAGGAGAAGGCGGTGAAGAAGGACCCTCCGGACCAACAATTATCGCACGTGTACTTGATCTTCCAATGTTAGTTCATGAAACTGTAAAAGGAATTTATGAATTAATTGCTGCAGGAGCTATCGATCCAGACGAAACACGAGCTAAAAAAGTTTTAGAAGCTACAGATACATTAGCTGACGAACAAAGAGATATTCGTTATGGTCCATATATTGCCAGAGATTTAAGAAATTATATCAATGATGTTGCTGATGGAATTTCAGGAGCATATGACATTCCAAATATGAGGGAATTTGTATTTGGAAAAATGATTAAAATGCCTTCAAAGGAATTTGTTGAGCTTGTAACTGCCATACTTCTTAAAGAAGATGGTCCAAAGAAAACCATTAAAATGTTTATAATGGAAACAATGGATGAAATAAAAGATTACAAATATCGACAGGCTGTTGATGAACCAGAAGAAGATGAACCATTGCCTCCTGGTGTAGAAGATTTTGATGATGTTGAAGACGAAGATAATTCCTTAATTGATTTCTTCAAAAAGCCTTCAGCACCAAAACCACAACCTAAAGAAGAACCAAAACCTGAAAAATCCGAAGCTGATACAAGAAAATGGTTATCTGGTTTAGGATTAAACGCTTTAAATGTGGAAATGAATAAAGCTATTGATAATGAGGATTGGCCTCTTGCACAAGAAATACAAAAGATGATAGAGCGTAAAACTGGTGGAGTAAAAGAATCATTTGTATCAGAATCATTAAATGAACTTTTTATTCCTGAACAACCCCAAGAAGAACCTAAAGAAGGGCTGGACGAAAACGCTTGGTATTTCGAGGTGATTGAAACTTTGATAAACGAATTTGGAGTTGACGAATTTGAAGCTGAAGGTTTTGTTCAATTTTATGATGAGGAATTTCATGCAGAATTTGAAAAGGGATCTGATCCTAAAGAAACAGCTATGTCAATCGTAAAAGCAAAAACTCAAGAGGATGGAACACATGATTTAGGATTTGATGATGATCTTGATTTTGACGATGACGAAAGATTTCCTCGCTATCAAAGAGAACCAGAACCTCCTTTTAATGATGAGCCTCTTCCTGATGGAGTAGAAGATTTTCCTGTTGACGAAAAATGATTGTAAGAGAATCCATAGGAGACATTTTAAAACCAAAATCGCCTGATGACGTTAGAAAAGAATTTAAAAGTATAATTTTCTGGAAAGGGGTGATTGAAGGAAAGATGTCACCTGATGCGATTAAGTTCTTTTTAAATAAAACTTTTGTTGATGAAAAAGCGAAAGAATTTGGATTAAGACCTCCTGAATCAAAATGGCAAAAACAATTAGTGTATTTTTTAGATTTACTAGACAAAGATCCAAATCATAATGACGAAATAGTTAAAGAATTACGAAGTTTTGTTCGTAGTATAAAAAGCGGACATTTTAATTCAGAACATATACCTGAAGCTGCAATGTACATAGGATTAAAAAATAATATTGATAGAAAATATAAGGAGCTGAATAATCAATTTAAAAGAAAAATGGGTACCAATTTAAGAAATGACTGAACAATTAATTAAGGACATATTAACTGAAGAATTATTCGGATATAAAATATGCGAATCAGCAAGAGATTTGTTTATTGTCAATTATTTTTATGATAACCTATTATTAGAGAAGTTATTATATGGAGAACCTATATCAGTTCCGGAACTTCGAAAGCTTCTTAGAAAAAAGATTGTCAATTTTGAATTTATAAAACTAAATGGTGAAGTTCGTCCTGCTAAAGGAACCACCATGATGAAATATATTCCTCGAAAAGATCATCCAAAAGGAATACGTCCATCATCTCCAAAAGTTGCAACATTTTTTGACCTTGATAAAGATGCATGGAGAAGTGTTTCTAAAAGAAGTAAAGAAATCGTTTTAAAGAAAGACGAAAAAACTGACAAACCAATTATTGTTGTAAGAGATAAGTCTAGGATTAAAGTTAAATCTATACCAAAATATAGAGTTAGCACTGATCCAATCGAACAAGGAGGAACTTATAAATATACAACTAATAAGGGTACAAATACTTATGTAGAAATTGAAAGAGAATTGCCAGATGGACAATTCCAGGTTTCAAGCCCATTATTTAAGACTACTTTTGCGATAGATAAGGCTAGAATTGGAGATAGATTTAAACCTGAAGAACCTGTAACAAAAGGTAAGGAACCAGAACCAGAAACTCCAAAGCCACCAACAAAGGAACAAAAACCATTGAAAACTCCTATTGAGGAGCCAAAAGAAAAAGAGGAAAAGAAAGAGCCTAAAGAGCCAGCCAAAATTAGAAATGTACAACCAATTCCTAAGAAAAAACCGGCTCCTCCGAAACCACAACCAACACCTCCACCTACTTCAACAGTATTATTGCCACAAGAAATAAAGACTGAAGAAGAACCAGAGGAGGATACGAAGGCGCCGCCCGCAGATATAACCCCACCAATTCCCCCGGCTGAAGAAGGACCAGAGGAATTAAAGAGATAAGCTACTAAAACCGAGTAGCTTTTTCTTACTATAATAATAGTATAAAACAATAATAATGAATAGAGAGCCGAAATTTGATTTGTGGGATATTTCAATTATTCCTGCAATAATAAGTGATGTTGAACACAGAAGCGAATGCAATATCATGTATGATAACCGAAAGTTACCATTAATTGCATCTCCAATGGACACTGTAGTATGTAAGAGAAACTATCAAGAATTTATCGATAATGATATTATTCCATGTTTGCCTAGAGGTACAGAAGGATTAGATTTAATTGGAAGAGCAGGCTTTTTCCAGGCACTTGGATTATGTCAAATAGAAAGTGATTTAAAACGCCAAACCCCATTATATTTAGGAAAATATCCAAATATTCTTATAGATATAGCTAACGGCCATATGGCTAAATTAATTCCAATAATAAAGGAAATAAAACAAAGATGGCCTTGGACAAAATTAATGGTAGGAAATGTTGCTCATCCATTAACCTATAAAAATCTTGCAATGGCTGGAGCTGATTATGTGAGATGCTCTATAGGGACAGGTGCCGGCTGTACTACCGCCGCAAACGTTGCTATTAATTATCCAATGGGATCATTAATTACAGAATGTCATAAAATTAAGAAAGAAAGTGAATTAGAAGCTAAAATAGTAGCCGATGGCGGCATGCAAGGATATGACGATATTATAAAGGCTCTTGCCTTAGGTGCTGATTATGTTATGGTTGGATCATTATTTAATAAAACCATGCAGAGTGCAGGCTATAATTATTTATGGGGATTTAGAGTTCCATATTTCTTAGCAAAAATTCTTTGGAAATGGGGATTTCCTATTAAGAAGAAATATAGAGGTATGAGTACCAAAGCAGTTCAAAGAAGTTGGGGAAGATCAAAATTAGTGACTGCAGAAGGAATAACTAAATATCAAAAAGTAGAATACAATCTATCTCAATGGGTTGAAAATTTTCAAGATTATTTACGTTCCAATATGAGTTATTGTGGAGCTAAAAACTTGAGTGAATTTATAGGGGAGGTTGAATGGGAATATATAACTAATAATGCGTTTAAACGCTTTCACAAATGAAAATCACAAAAACACATGATGGAAAAATAGTCATTGACGGAGAATCAAATATCTTAATAGTTACACCTCCAGATACTCATAGTATAATTGTTCATAACATGGAACCAGGCGAAGATATTTATGTTCGTAATTTTTTCATCACTTATAAAAATAAACGGTATAGTTTAAAAAATAAAATTAAATTTGGGTAATGGCGATAATATTATATCCGAGTGGTGTTACAGAAACTTATAAGCCTAAAGAGTTTACTTTCGCTGATGAAGAAATCATAAAAATATATGATGATTTTGAAAACATTAGAACAGCAAGGCTTTATGAAGTTCCTAATACGTGGTGCGTATGGGGAGAAAATGATAAAATTGATGATGCTGACTTTAATAAATTAGGTTCCGATATATTACAAGAAAATATTTTTTGTCCAATATTGTTTATTCATGATACTGAGATTGATCCTGCATGGATGCTAACAGATCAGATAATTTTAAAAGGATATGATCAGTTTAAAGATGAGCTACTTAGATTATTTGATCAAGTTGCAGAAAATGTAATATTGGAGACACAAAAATTTAGAGAAGAACAAGGAGAAGATGCCCACTTATTGTTTTTAAATACTATAGGGCCAACTGAAGATAAACGTGTATTGTTTGAATTTGATCCCGAAAAACAAGCTCAAGAATTTTATGAAGATAAAAATTTTGGGCATTTTGCACATAAAGTGCGTGAATATTTATCAAAGGTTAAAAACGATAAGTTATTTGTAATTTATCACGATAAAAAATCGGTTATTTATTGTCGAGATGAAAGTGTCGAAAAACTAATGAATATGACAATAGATTATTTTAAGCTTCACGAAAATTACGAATATTGTCAACAGCTCAAAGCTGTATATGAAGATTGGGTAGCGGTCAAAAGCAAGCCTAAAAGAAAAAGAAAACCCAAAGTTTAATGTTTAATATTGAAAATAAAGGAAATTTAGTTGTTCATCAAATTTCAGAAGACCTCTTATCAATTAAAGAAGTAAAAATTCCTTATTTTCATCACTTTGAAGGCGGAGAATCTGTCAGCGTAACTAATATAGAAGGAGTTATAAAGATAGATGCATCAATTGACACTAGGTTAATAGTCGACGATAAAATAAAGGGAACTAACATCCATTATTCTGACGGTCGCGTAGGCATCGGGAGAGGCCCCCTATATACATATAAATTCGATATTGCAGTACCTCATAATACTCTTATGACTGCATTTCATGTCGGCGACGGGGTTTACGGATTTTCTATGGGAAATGGAACAAATCAGGGATTCGTACCCGAAATTATTGGAATGGGATCTGACGAAAACGACGCCGGATTATATTTTATTGGAAGAGCAGGAAATAATCTTCCATCATCAATTCCATTAATAATAATGGATGGAAGAAGTAATCATCATGAAAAAATAAATAATCGCCCTCTTTTTGGCATAACAAATTCAGATTATCAAAATTATAAATTCATTATTGACTATGATGGACACACTAAAATACATGGAAATGTCATAGCATCCGATTTTATTTTAGATTCTTCTGTGTCATTCAAAGATCTTTTAGAGATAATTATCGAACAAAAAACACAAATAGATATATTAAAAGACAAATTATCAAAACTTGAAAAATAAGATTCAATGGATAAAATAATTTTAATGGATGATACAGAGTTTGCTTCTTGTTTTTATGGTATTATTATGTGTATTGTTAATAATATCCATATTAAGAAAGCCATTTGATAGTAGTGGTCTAAATCCATGTCGATTTAAAATCCTTGATCCAAAATACATTGTAGAAGGAAAGAAAAAAACCGCAGCATTTGAAATTATAGTAGAAAAACAACATCGCTATTTTATTAACTTTCCTTTATCGTTTAAATTTTATTCGGATCAAAAATTTAAAACCTTAGTAAAAATATCATACACAAATCCATCAGAAAATTCACCGCTACAGCATTTACTACTTGATAAATGGATAGAATTTACAACAAAAACAAAGGAACATATTGTGTACATAACAGATGTGTTTGTTGGAAAAATTATAATAGAAGTCATATTAGAAGTTGATTTTGGAAATCCAATTATTGGGTTTCAAATATTAGAAAATAAAACATGTGATCTAACAAAAGAACATAAATTAGAGCTTAAATTTCCTAGTTAATCAAAAATTTATTATATTAGCACCATGTTAATGCACGATAATTCCATATTTGATCCTCTACGCGAAAGTGGTTTAAAAAGAATAGCTCTTCTTAAAGCCAGCATTAGCAAAACTATTCCAGAAGGGAATAATGATAAAGGATTGTTATGTGGTCATAGATGGGGTGATGACAATCGTATTTTTTATACTGCTTGCGGAATGGCAATAGAACATGTAAATAAAGAGGCTAATAAACCACATTATGAAAGTAACGAGTCCTTAGCACTTGAATACATGCAATCATTAAATCAACAGGACATTGACCAACTTTATATAAAAGCTATGCTAGATGCTGCTTCTTGTGATCATTGGTACACATATGAAAAGGATTGGGGTTGATTAAAAATAATCTCATGGGTTTTGCTGACAAAGTTATAGAGTACGAATTTAACAATCTTTGCAAAAAACATCACGTCAGATGTTTACGTAATAATATCTATCAATCTATTCAGGTTCAAGACTTTAATCATTTATTTGATTTATGGACCAATCATAAACATGGTCCGTGCGGAGACTATGATTTATTAATAAGATCACTTAGATACATATTAATAAAGAATAAAAACTTTTTAACCAATAGATTATTAAACACTTATGGATATATGTTCAACCTTACAGTGGACATGTCTGAAGAAGAGTTAATAAAAATGGTTAAAGAAATGTGCTCCAAATCGAAAAAATGATTATATTTGCTGGATGGAAATTAATTATGATAAATATTTAGTCACCTTAAAAAGTGCCAATCTTTATAAGAAGAAACCACATAAACTCATGAAAATGATTTATAGTGGTTCCATTCCCACTCGTAATTTTCCAAGTTCAAGCGGAGCATATGAATTAGACGGTATTTTCAGAAGTTCTAAATCATCAGAAAACAAAACTGATTTTCTTCGTTTTTTAACCTTTTTATCTAAAAAGGGCGTTAATATGCTAGATGATGGTTTAGCTGTAAGAGCTCTTTCTTTAATGCATCAATTTAAAAGAGATTGGGTTCGTGATGTATCAACATGGAATAGAAATACATACAATCTCGATAGACAGATAAAGAGTATTGGACGTCATCTTTTCTGCAAATATCCTATTCCTAAGTTCATGGATAACATTTGGTTTAAATCCTCAAATTGGGATTTTCCACTTTATTTACATTTAGGAAAGGGTGAAAGCCCTCGTACTTTTGATGCACTTCCCGTTCCGATAACTAAAAGAGAATCTCATTATTTTCAACTTGCTCCTGATGATTATACCCCGATGGAAGCTATTTTATGGGGTAAAGTCCTTTCATTTGGTGGTGATGAAAGACTTGTTCGTGCTTTTATGGAAACTCGCATCTTTAGAGCTACCAACAAAAAGGAGTGGGAATTTTGGGAACCTATTATGAAATTTTTTGTTGAACAACCTTTACTCGACATTCATGTCATTTCACCTGTTTGTGATTACATATCTCATTTAAAAAATGATTTTCGTCGAATTCCTGTTGCCGGTGGGGTATTTCGTGTTCTTCCTCCAGAATTTCCAAATTTCAAAATTAATGGAAGAACTTTACCTGCTTTAATAAGAGGAATGGAAGCATGGCACAAAGAATTAGGTAAAGGAACTAAAGAAGGAGTTCCAAAAAGATGGGAACCTTTCCTTATCGATGATTATTCAGTTACATTCGGAAAAGAAGAAAATAGAAGAACATACACTTTTACCCAACTTCTTACTGTATCAGCATTAAGAGCTGAAGGACGTACTCACGGTCACTGCGTTGCCGGTTATGCTAATTCCTGCAATAGTGGAAGAACAAGCATTTGGTCTATGTGTGTTGAAGATGCATTTGCACGTATAAAAAATCTTTTAACTATTGAAGTAAGCCCGCAAAAAAGAATCGTTCAGTGCCGTGGTACTGGTAACAGACTTGCTAATGCAAACGAATGGAGAATTGTAGAACGTTTTGCATTCGAAAGAAAATTAGACATCGATCGTTGGGTTCATCACGAATAATTTTTAACAGATTTTTAACAGATCTTTTTATTATGTTCCAAAATATTTTTATATTTTTGTTGAAAATTGTAAAATATGGAACCGATAAAACTATGCGTGCATTCATTTATTGATGTTATTACAAATTCATCAACAGAACTTTATATCGATTATTCTGGATCGATAGAACCATGCAAGGATATGATTAATGAAATGTTCAAAGCATGTGGAATTGACAAAACTTGTGATGATGTATTCAACATTACACTTCGAAACGGAAATTATGAGGATGAAATAAGATATAATGAAGATTTTGATCCTAATGCTCCATGGGAAGAGGACGAATGCAATCCGGCCTACATACACATAGAGGTTAAAGACGAAAAATTTACTGATTTAGCAAAATTAATCAAAAATTTTGTTGAATCTGGAGAAAGCAAAGAGTTCATGTCATGATAATTGACTTTATCCAAAAAATGTTTAAACATTCTTTTTCAAAAGAATGGTATGAAACTTATTGGGCTTTTGATCTCCATGGCACTATAATAAAACCCACATATAAAGGGACAGAGGTCATTTATTATCCCCACGCTAAAGAGACCTTACAAATTCTTACAAAACGTCCAGATATAAAAATGATATTATGGACATCCTCATTTCCAAACGAAATCAAAGAATATATTGATCGATTTGAAAAAGATGGTATTCATTTTGATGCTGTTAATGAAAACCCAGGAATAAGTTCCAAAAATGGTAACTTTGGTTACTACGAAAATAAATTTTATTTTAATGTTTTATTTGATGATAAAGCAGGATTTGATCCTAACACCGAATGGTATCAGGTTCTAGATTTTTTATTGACATGCGAATCTATTAATTTTTTACCAAATCCAAAATGGACAACAAAATATTAGAAGAAGATAAATTTGATAGAAGATGGGGATGGATAGTTGGATTGATTATGTTCCTTCCATTAAATTTAATGCCATCTATAATAGCAAATTTGCCTGTGAAAATAATCATTGGCCAATTTGTTGTATTTTTCATTATTAACATGATAATTCATCATTTTTTAATTCGAAAAACATGACACACTCATTTAGACATGAATTTAGAGGGTGGGGAATTCATCCGTCAGCATGTAATGTTTATGTTGAAAAGAATTTAGATACACAAGAATGTTTAATTCTTTTCGAAGATATTGAAGAAGGAACTTCTGTAACAAATGTGTCAGAACAATTGGCAACCGAAATAGTTAAGTTACTTGAACTTGATCATAATAAGTGTCGTTTTTTTGAAACTTATAATGATGGCCGTACAAGTATTGATGAAATAACTTATACTTGGATAAACGAAAAGTTTGCTGAAGAACCTCAGTGGAAACCATGTAACGATCAAAATATTATAAAATTATGGAAATAAAACAATTTCTTAAAGAACACCAAGCAATTTTGCAACATGCAGAATGGGCAGTTCTATGGGACTCGGATCATTTAGTCGCCAGAAAAACTCCATACAAGAGTAATAATGGTGTCTCTTTAAAGGACGTAAATTATGCCATTATTGAAGGAACCCTATATATTTCTGGAAAACAATGTTATTGGGACAGAGTTGGAGATTCCATAAGTAATTGGTATGCAAGTTTAATGGGTGTTTTTGAAACAACTCAGGAATTTATCGATACACACGAAGTTCCAGAACAATTAATAAAAAAAGATTTTAAGAAAAAAGTGTGGTTCTTTTTTAGCGTAACCTATCCACTTGTAATTGATGCAAGTAGACATGATTCTTTTAGGTTTAAAAGAAAAGAAGAAGATGATTTTAATTTCACCGTAAATCCTTTTAAATTACAAGAAGTATAATGGGAACAAGACATGTAACAGCAGTATTTCTAAACGGAGAACCTAAGGTTGCTCAGTATGGACAATGGGATGGTTATCCATCCGGACAAGGTGTAACAATTCTAAACTTTCTTAAGAAAGCTAGCATAAATAAATTTCGAAAAAAAGTTGCAGAATGTGTTTTTTTGCCACCTGAAGAAATAAAACAAAGATGGACTGAATGTGGTGCTGATCCAAATTCAGAATGGGTTGGATTAGATATTGCCAAAAAATTTGAACAAAAATATCCAGGGCTATATCGTGATACCGGCGCAGCGATTCTTGAAATGATTTATAAAAACGAAGTTAAAGAACTTCAAAACTCACTGGATTTTGTTAAAGATTCGCTTTGGTGCGAATGGGCTTATGTCATTGACCTTGATAAAAATACATTTGAAGTTTATGAAGGATTTAACCATAAACCATTAAATGAGGGGGATCGTTTTTATACTGAAACACCTATCGAAAAAAAGGGAATAAGCGGAGAAACAACAGAGTACTATCCAGTCGGACTTAAAAAGAGTTATTCTTTTGATAATTTACCTGACAAGCAATCATTTGTAGATGAATTAGAAAAAGAGGAAGAGGAAGAAGAAGAAAAGGAATCGTAAAATAGATATAATAAAGTTTTTTCGTTTCGAAAATTTTTATTATATTAGCACTATGATTCCTGAAAGAGTAAGAGACATATTATTAGATTTAAGATCAGCGGCATGGTTAAGACCGATACTCATGTCCGCTGATGCTTTTATAGTAGGTGGCTGTGTTAGGGACGCCTTTATAGGTAAACCGAGCAAAGATATTGACATAATAGTAGAGGGTCTTCCTCTTGAAAAAATTCAGGAGCTTCTCAGGCCTTTTGGAAAAGTAGATATTGTTGGAGAATCTTTTTCTGTAATTAAATTCAGACCTAAAGGATTTGTTGGAGAACCCTATGATATTGCTACTCCTCGTCAAGATAGAAAAATAGGAAGTGGTCACAAGGGTTTTGAAATAATCACAGATGGAATAACAATAGAACAGGATTTAAAGAGAAGAGATTTCACTTATAATTCGATTGCTGTTGATATAAAGAGAATGGAAATTCTCGATCCATTCAATGGATTAGTAGACCTCAAAAATAATGTTCTTAGAGCAACAGATAAGACTGCATTTATTGAAGACCCGTTGAGAATCATAAGAGGAATTCAGTTTGCTTCTAGATTTGGTTCGACAATTGAACCAAATACATTAATGTTGATGAGAGATAATGCAGATTTAGTTGCAGAAATTTCTGGTGAACGTATCTTTGAAGAGATAAACAAAATATTAACTAAAAACGGAGATACTGAGTTAGCATTTAAACTTTTACATGAAACAGAAGTTGATAGAGCTTTATTTGGAGATAAGATGTTTAAAACTGAAGGACTAGGTAAGCTCGATCCAGTATCTTTCTATTATGTATTAGGGGTTCTTGGAGGTGTAAATCCTGCTCATTTTATCAAAACAAGACTTAAAGGAGATGCCAATCTAGAAAAGAATGTTCGCATACTCGATCAAATATTAACTGAATATCCAAATATTACAGAAAAAGAAGAGTTTCTTTATTTCCTTTTTAAGAAATTTGAAAAGGCCCCTGAAGTTATGAATGCTGTCATACTTCCAGCAGAAGTAGATCAAGTGGTTAAACAAATGAAATATAAGAAAATCCCCATGAGAATGCAAGACATTCAAATTAATGGAGATGATGTTATTAGAATATCCGGCAAAAAAGGAACGTATGTTGGACAAATTCTTGATATAATGTTAAGAGATGCTTTAATGAATCGCTATGATTGGAAAAATAGGGATGTTTGTATAGATCGCTTATCCAATTTGATTTATGACTACTAACATTTTAAAACCGAAATCAAAAGTTGAAATATACAAGGACATTGAAGATCATATGTCCCCAGTCGATCAATTTATTGCAAAGTTTGTTTATGACTTTGAACTATATCATTGTATTGATTTAGATCGTATTAAAAGTATTGAAACCCCAAATATTAAAGTTTCAATAACGAACCGAAAATGTTATCAAGAATATTATAGAGAAGCTAGGATTGCATGTTTGCCGTTTAATTCAGAAATAGAAATTAATGTGTGCGACCATCCGGCATGGGAAGGACAATATCAAGACAGATCTATTATAATACGAGATTTACGTATAATTGAAATTAAAGATAATATTTTTCAAGAATTTAGTAGATTCAGATAAAAATATTTTTTTATTTCATTTTTTTGTTTATATTTGCTACAAACTAAAACATAACATCATGAGTCATTTCACTGTCGCAGTAATTTGTAATCATCCAGATGACATCGAAAAAATGTTAGCCCCTTATCAGGAGAATAACATGGATGATTGCCCCAAAGAATTCCTTGCTTTTAATAATGTTGAGGAACAATATCAAAAGGAGTATGAGGAAGAAAAACCGGATGTAAAAAAGAAATACCCATCCTTCAAAGAATATATTGAAGAGTACTGTGGTTATCATTATGACGAAGACCAAAAAGCCTATGGATATTGGGAAAACCCCAAAGCTAAGTGGGACTGGTGGGAAATTGGAGGTCGATGGATGGGCTCATTACTGATAAAATCTGGAAAAGAGGGAGCAACAGGAAATCCTGGTGTTTTTGGCAACGGAATTCCTAATACACCTAAGGGTTATCGGTGGGTAGATGCATGCAAAATTTCTGATATTTCTTGGGAAAAGATGGCTGAGATAGCTAAGTACGAATTACTGAAGAATGAAGCTGAAGATGGCGATCTATGGGACATTCTAACTAACCCCAATATTGACCAGGAAAAAAGAATGAAGTATACGTTTTATAAACCAGAATGGTTTGTCGAACGTTATGGAAATAAAGAAAACTATATCAAATCCCAGGTTGCATTCAGTACATATGCAGTAATAACACCAGATGGTGAATGGAATGCTCCCGGAGACATGGGATGGTTTGGCTGCAGTTCTGAATCCCATGAAGATCAGAATAAATTCGCGGACAATTACTTTGATAGCTTTATCAAGCCAAATCAGGACAAATACATTGCGATTATAGATTGTCACATTTAATAATCAATTTTTCATAAATTTTGTAACAAAGTAAATGTAATGAAAAAGATTTTATATGCATTAGTAGTTATAATAGCTGTTTCTTGTAAAGCTACTCCAACTACCCCTGAACCAAGAACATGGGGCGGTGAATCTCCTACTGAACAACCTGAATTTGTAAGCAGAATTATAGAAAAAGAAGCCAAGGTTATTCGTGGTTATCGATACGTAATAGTAGAAATTGATGGCCATGAATATCTGTCTGTTCATGAAGCTGGTGTAGTTCCTCTTCCTAAAAATGAATAAGATGAATAAAGAACAATTAATTGTTGAAATAGCGAGTGAGGTTACTAAAATGTGCTTTACAACTGGATTGAATTGCGCCCATGATTATGATGGAATTGAAGAGGACGAGGATATACTTCTCTATTTAAAAGCCATTCATAAATTACTTCCTCAAAAGGGAATAAATGATGATTATGTTGTTTTTGAAGAACTTGAAGAACATGATGATGAAGAAATAAGTAGTAAGGAAATGACCAAACAAGAATTTGACGCCCTTCCACATAGCGAAGTTTTCGCAACCGGAACATTTCCAAATTCTCCTGAAGGTCTCTATATGACGAATACTCGTGAAGGAGATACTCTTCGATGGGTTGCTAAAAAAGGATATGGAAATGATTGGGCTATTTATTGCCACTGGTCTGAACACACTGAAGAATGGGTAGCTCAACACGGAGATAAGGTTTATAACGAGCTTCATATTCGTAAATGTGTTCCGTGTACAAAACAAGTTTTTAGTTTATACCGATTCTAATGATAGTATACAAAATTATTGATGAATTTTCCAGGGAAACCGGAAAGAAAATCGGTGAGCGAACAGTATTCGATCACATGATTTGTGATTTTACAGGAAAAAAAATAAATGAGTTTTATGGAAATCCTGTAATTTATGAAGTAGATTATAATGATACCGATCCTTGTTTCGGAGACCACGAGGCTGAAAGATGGATTTATGATTTCAATCGTCATTTAAAATTTGATGAAGACGAAGAGGGAATCGACACCTATGAACTTTTTGGGCAAGCTCAATATGTTTTTGGAACTGAAGAAGATGGAACAGAAACATTTGCTGAATTAGTAAAAGAAGCCGCTAAACAAAAGTTCGAAATTATTTCATTAGATCATCTACTTCGTTGGTCAAGGGGAAAAATGCTTGAAAGGCTTCTTAAAGAAGGAAAGTATAATATAAACCAATTTATATGCGAACGGTAGAAACGACTGATACGTTAAAAAGAAACTTTAACTTACAACACTCGGAGCCATTATTCGGTATAATTGAAGAAATGCCACTCCAATGTCCAAGGATAAATCAATTCCAAGAAGACATGGAATCTTTAATGAGCCATGTGGAAAAATTAAGGGGGCTTTTAAATGAAGAAAAAGAACTTATGGAATTGAATCTAAAGTTGATGATTAGAGAAGTAGAAATCATTAATCAATATCGCCACCCTATGAACGAATCATTTGAAGAACTTCGTACAGCATGTGAAAATTTAAGATCATGGGGTCATGGTTGGAAAGGGCTTGCTAAAAAGCTATTTTCAAAAGTTCCTAATAATAAAACTTTCTTAGATAAAAAATTCAACAAATGAAAGAACTACTATTCATATCATTATTATTAATACTATTTGTTTTTCTTATTAGTTCATCTAAAACAAGTACAGGAGGTATTGTAGTTAAAAAAGTTGATTCAAAAAAGCCAAAAATTGGTGCGGCCCCTCAGGCAATTGCTGCAAAAAGAAAAAAAGAAAAAGAAATCAAAAAATAATTATATTTGCTTTATGCAAACCTTTTTAATATCATCTGACCCAATTGAAACTGCTAAGCTTTTAGACTATAAACGTCTTGGTAAGCAACGTACTGAAACTGTTCAGATTCTTAATATTCTATTAGATCAGACCGGTACGAGAGGGTGGAGAAATCATCCAGCAGTTCGAATGTGGAAGGGGTATGAAGCCTTCTTGGTTAAGGTTTACCTTAAGGCAATGATTGAGGAATGGAAAAATAGGGGATATAAAAGTCCTAAATGTGATGAACATTATAAGCGACTCTATAAATTAGTTGAACACCAAGAACCCATTGCCCCATCTTGGTTTAGTAATGAATTTTTTACAAGTCATAAGAGTAATTTAGTTCGTAAGAATTCAGACTATTATAAACCACTATTTAACATAGATGGTAATTTACCTTATGTTTGGCCCAGATAATTAAAACAAAATTAATATGGCAGCAACAAGAGAAGATGTAGACAGGTGGATAGAACTCGCCAAAGAAGAAAAATATGGTTTTATCATTTCAGTTTGTGATACTTTTGATTGGGATGATTACCCTGTTCTTTGCAAAACAAAAGAAGAAGTTCTTGATCAATATCCAAAATATCATGGGACAAACATGCAAAGAGTAAATGAAATCATCAGAATAAATCCTGATGGAACAGTTGATGAAAATTTATCAATACGCAGCATATGAAAAAGTTAGCATTTATTTTTATTATTCTTTTAGCATTTGTCGCTTGTGACGATCCGGGTGTAACATCACAGGAATTAACTGGAGAAGAAGCAAACCTTCCTGATGTACTGAAAGGATTGAAAGTATACTCTGTATCTACTGGAGAGGGGGGTTATGTTAAAGTAGCCATTCTCAATGGCGAGGTTAATTCAGTAGGTTATTCTGAAGGAAAAACTTCGGAAACTACTATTATTATCAATCCAGATAATTACAATATGAGAACAATCCATGCTAAAGAGATTGTTTATGAAACAAATGAAGTCATCGTAGTACGAAAATAATGACAGAAATAATTAGAAAATTAGCAACAATTGAAAAGATTTCGGCGATCAATCCTATTCCTGACGCCGATCAAATTGAAAGAGCAACTATTCGCGGATGGAATGTTGTCGTTAAAAAGGGAGACCATAAAGTAGGAGAGCTGGTAGTATATTGTGAAATTGATTCTCTCATGCCAGAAAGACCTGAATTTGAATTTCTTCGTCCAAGGGGATTTCGTATTCGTACAATTAAACTTCGCGGTCAGGTATCTCAGGGAATTATATTTCCCATAAGTATACTCCCAACTTTAGTTGATGATGATTTTCCCCAAAATTCAGATTGTTTTGAAGTCAAGAATTGGGAGGAAGGAATGGATGTAACTGATATTCTGGGAATTACAAAATATGATCCTCCTATTCCTGCTGAACTTGCAGGCCAGGTTTTAGGCAATTTCCCTTCTCATTCTATTAAGACTGATGAAGAAAGAATCCAAAATCTTATCGATCACTACGAGCAATATCGTAATGAGGAATGGATTGTTACCGAAAAGGTGGATGGAACATCTATGACAGCATTCATTTTTAATAATGAATTTGGGATTTCTTCTCGCAACCTTGAGCTTAAGGAAAATGAAACGAATAGTTTCTGGAAAGTTGCAAGAACAATTCAGCTTGAAGAAAAGATGAGAACAATAATGAAGTCTCATAATCTTGAAGCCTTAACTCTTCAGGGGGAACTTCTTGGAGAAGGTATACAGAAGAATAAATATCGTTTCAAAGGCCAAAAAGTTCTATGGTTTAGGGCGTTTGATCCGATCAAGTATCAATTTATTCCTTTCTTAACTTTTAGATCAATGTGTGAGGAAGTTGGTCTTGAAATGGTTCCTCGAATCGATTATAATTTCAAACTTCCAGAAAAATACGAGGATTTGATTGTTTATGCAGATGGTCCATCTAAGCTTTATGATACTCCAAGAGAAGGAATAGTTCTTGTAGCAGTTAATCCTGCTTATAATGATAACGGAAGATTATCTTTTAAAGTAATATCAAATAAATTTTTACTGAAACATGAAGAATAAAAAACATTTCTTACTCGTAGCAATAGCTATAGTAATGGTACTGACTCTTTTCTCTTGTACTGAGAATTCAAGAGCTAAATCCTTTGGAGGGACCGCTCACATTTCGTTGCCTGCTAACCAAAAATTGCTTAATGCAACTTGGAAAGATGACAATCTTTGGTATCTAACTCGCCCCATGAGAGCTGACGAAACTCCTGAAACTTATACATTCAGTGAAGAAAGCTCGTGGGGGGTATGGGAAGGTTCTTATATCATAAAGGAAACGAGATAAAAATATTTCATGTGTGTGTTTGGATTGGGGTCAATTTATTTGACCCCTTTCTATTTCTTTAAACTCATCATTATTTCTATCAATAAAAACATAATGGGCTTTTTGTAATCCTAAGTTTTCATCGATACATTCTATTACTTCTTCAGGTGTAAAACTTGAACAACTATATAAATCAAATTGAAACATTGCTGGTTTTTGGGAATCCCAAACATGAATTGACGCATGCGAAGTTGCTAACGTTACTGTTCCAGTAACTCCTTCGTTTCCTGGGTCGGAAACATAAACGGAAGTAGGTCCGGCTACTACTCTCATTCTTACTTTTTCTACTAGTTTGATTAAAAATTGATTGGTTTCTTCTGCTGTACTGGGAGGGTGATACACATATCCTCTAACTAACATGTGTAGATGATTTGGGATAAAGGTTTCTTTCATTTCGCTATAACATAATTTGTCATTTTTGATGTATATATTTTTTTATTTCACGTTTTTTTATTATATTAGCAACAATGAAAAATCTTAACATATGGAACAGTATCAAAGAAAGCCCCGCCAATCATGGGAGATGTACAAACGTAAAAAGATTATTCGGAGAAATACAAATCGTTCTTTTTGGATGGTTTTAATAGGAATTTAGGCAGTATTAGTAATTATTTCATTTTTTTGGTAAAAAATTTTTTACTGTCGCAGAAATTTATTATATTTGCCTAAAATTACACGCACATGGCCACACAAACAGTACATTTTAGAATAGGAGATAGATTTGGGGTTCTATTAATGGAAATAGCCCAAGAACATCTGACAGAGCGCAACAATCCTATACAGGCGCTTAAAACAATAACGGACAGTCTTCATGGATGTCCAACTGATTTGGCACTTCGAATTTTAAAAGGAGAGGTTGTCCTTCCTGTTGATGAAGAAGAACAGTGTGTTCTTCCTACGTCTCGTATTCCTGAATTACATGACAGTATATTCCCAAAGGTTGATCCTTTATTTTGGATAGAACTACGAGCACGTGACATTGAAAATCACGCAGACAGTCTTATTGATGGTTTCAAATCTCTTCAATACCAGATTCGTAAAAACAATACATTTGGTTTTGATTTTGACTACGAACATATATTTAAATTCGTAGCAGGCAAAAACGAAGGTGTATTAGAAGCATTAAGAGATGATAGAGAAATAAACGCCATTGTTTCCTTATTTGAGACTACAAAGAAATTTATTGAGACATCCATGCAAATTCAGAATACAATGGAATGGATGATCAATTCCTTTGACGAGTTTGCAGACAACGAGACCTTTTTGAAATATAATGGTATGAAGTTACAATGTTCACAGGCTTTGACAGATGTAATGTTTGTCATGAAAGAAACCGTGAATTTTGAATTTTCAATGAAGGATGCTGAAGTTGATAAAGTTCAGTTGTATATTGATGCTGCAAGAGAAAATGATGAAGTGATTTCTAAGGGCATTGAACCTGTCAATATAATGGACAATTACTCCGCTGGTTGGCTAAGCCCAGAAGGCCTCTATTATGCCCTGAATGGAGAAATAGCAAACATGCTACATATACAGATTGCAGACGCCCTTCAGGAGAAAGGAGTAGTTCCCGAAAAAGATGAATTCGATAGTGGCATAAATGCAAGCGCATGGCTTGAACAAGCTGGGTGGGTCAAAATACATGAAAGTACGGTACATTTTGGAGGATGTTTAAATGAACGCCTTGACAAGAAAAATGTCGACATGACGAAAACACAAATCGATATTATTTATCAGTACATTTCAAAACTCCATAATGGTATCATGAAACTTGGGTGGAGAGAACAACCGGTAAGTATTGCTCGCTTTATGATGGAAGCAGATAATCTTGAAGGACTTTATCAGAGACATTTTAATTACTAATGGAAACTGCTGAAACAATAATATATTTTTGGGAGAAAAAAACCGAAAAGCGTATTGAAATTTCTGATATGCTTGATGGTTTAGATATAATTAATAAAATTTGCATAGAAATAGCTGAAAATAAATTCAATGAAAAGCTCGCTGATCAAAATAGAAAAAGGGAACAAGGCTCTTTATAATGGAGAAGAAGTCATTATTAAAGACTTTGTATTGGCTCCTAATGGAGTAAACGATCCTAAACTTGTTTGTATAGTATATGCAACAAAATCAAACGGAAATTGTGTATCAGCAACATCTGATAAGTTTACTCCTTGTGAAAATCAAGATTACGAAGAATTTTATCCAACAGTTCATTTAATTCATATTAACGACAATTAATTTTATACACATGGCAACAAAAGCATTTTTACCATTTATAAGCAAAGGTGGCAGTTCAGACCTTGTTTCTAAAGGAGACATAATTGAACTTTGGAATGATGAAAAGATGATCTTCATGGAAATGAAGAGAACAAAATGGGTTGGGAAAGCCATTGGTTCTGGAAGAATGTACAATATTCCTATTTACAAAGACCGTATGGGAACAACCCCATTTGCTAAGGCAGTAGTTGGAAAAAGCAATGATGTTCTTTCACCATCAGCCAAACCTGAAACTTTTCAGAAAGGAGAACTTTTCGCAATTGAAAATGCTAAGCAAGCTTTCATGTTTAAAGCACTTATTGGAAATAAAGTCCACGCCATTGACATAGCTACCGGGCAGTCATGGAAAATCGGAACAGAATGTACGTTCAGTAAAATCGATGTTGAAACAATTAAAAACAAACTATAATTGTTAAAAAATGTTAAAAACTCACTTTTTTTGAAAAAACCTGCCTAAAAATTTTTTACTGTCGCAGAAAGGTGTTATATTTACTATGAAATTAAATTCAATTATTAATTAACACATACACACAATGGAAAAGATTTTAAGAACAAACGGTTACAAAGTAGAAAACCTCGAAGACCTGAAAAACATAGCACCCGCAGCTTTCTCAGGTGACCACAACAGAAGTAAGGTTTACTCATTCGTTGCAACAACTGGTATTCTCGAAAACCTTTCAAAACTTGGTTGGAATCTTACCTACGCCAAGCAGCAGGGTCGCAGCCAGTTCTCAAGGCATATTATTCGCCTTACCAACCCGGAACTTGGTTTCATGCCTCTTAAAAATGACCACGTCCGCCCGCAGCTGATACTTGATAATAGCCACAATGGTGGTTCTTCAGCTCAGCTTCATATGGGTCTCTTCCGCGCCGTATGTGAATCTGAAATGGTTATCAGCTCACCGAACCTTTTCACAAACATCAAATTCCGCCACATGGGTCTTGACTTCGAAGAACTGAAGGAGATCATGAACAAAATGGCTGAACAGTACGAAAAGGTTGCCGGTTACATTGCTGAAATGCAGGAAATAGTTCTTTCAGAAGCACAGCAGCTTGATTTCGCAAACAGAGGTGCTGCTTACCGTGACCCCCGCAGATATATCAACGATGATGGAACCATCAACTTCAAGAACCTGAACGATTCAATCGACCCGAAAGTTCTTCTCGACCCAATGCGTGGTGGTGACAAACCGAAAACACTGTGGGAAACTTTCCAGAACGTTCGTGAGTGGCTGATAAAAGGTGGTTTCGCTCAGAAATCTGAAAAAGGTAGAATGAGCCATTCAAAAGCCATCAACAATGCAGTTCGTCAGATTGCTCTCAACAAGACTCTCTGGATAATGGCTGAAGAATACCTGAACAAGCCGCTTGAAGCTGACGTATTCGACAAACTTGCCGCCGCTGCCAATTCCGATAACGGAATCAAGACCTACACCACTGCCAAAGGCGAAAGCAAAAAGGTTATGGTTGTAGCAGACCTTGGAAACGGCCGCACCCAGGTTAAGGACCTTCAAACCAAACTGATCTTTGCTGTTGCAAACGAAAAACTTTCGTAAGTTAAGCAAAAACCAGGAGAGGGGGAATTTCCCTCTCTTTTTTTATAAAAAGATAAGAATATGAAAGAACATAATGCAGATATAATTAAGTTTTTAACTGATAAAGGTTATGAACCCCTTGAAGCAACATGGGGTTGGTATGCTTTTATCAAAGGTGTAAAAACAGAATGGAATACAACTGGAAAATGTTTGGTTGTAGGATATGGAAATTCTTCTAAAGATATGGAGAATTTAAGAGAAGTAATAGAAGAAATTTTCGGAGATCATTTTTTAGGAAAAAGCCAGGCGACTGTTCGATTTCAAAAGCATCCTAAACCCGAACATTTTTATCAATTAGTTGATCTTATTGAAAACTTACCATTCAACATCGAAAAACCATCAGGACAAAGAGGGAAGGTTTCTTTGGATCGCACCGGAATATTTGAAAAAATGGCAAAACAAGTTCGTTTTTCAGTTGAAAATGGGATGCCTGGGGGATTAAATCGAGGTACATTACAAATGGACTCTATAGACGAATTAATTATTATTGGAGAATCGGTCAATAGAACTCCTGAAAATAGTTACAGAGAACATATTGTTCCTTGCGATTTCATCATTTGTGAAGCTGTAGAAATGGTTCGTAATGGAAAATCAAATTATGAAATTGCTTTAATGTTTAAAAATTTATTGAACATCGTGTTAATCACTCCTGAAGAAGCAGAACAATTAAATACTACTTTAGGATTGAAAATTACTATGCCAGCAGATTGGAAAGTTGGTGATGATCCGTTAGCACGTTTGAAAGCAGCCAATATTAACTTAAAAATTTAACAGATTTTTAACAGATTATCGTGATCAATTAAATAAAAAAGGTTTATATTAGCATTGTGGTTTATTCATATAGGGTTTTAGGTTAAACAGGGTAGAGAGAGGCATTTGCTAGAATGAATGCCTCTTCTCTTTTAAAACAAAACGTTTTTTCTTCATATAAATATAGAAAAAAATTCTTTATGGTCGTAATAAAACAATCCCATCAAAAAGAAATAGTAGCCCTTGATACCTTTGAAGCCGTACGTCTTAGACCAACTATGTATCTTGGACAAGTAGCCATGATGGATGATAAATTACCAATTATTCGTGATGGTAAATTACAACAAGTAGATAAAGTTTGGTCACCTGGTTTTATGCATCTTATTATTGAAATTCTTGAAAATGCTATCGATGAAGCAAAAAGAATGAAAGGTAAGATGAAAGGTATTGAAGTTAAAATTGACCTAAATACAAATCGAGTTACAATTACTGATGAAGGACAAGGTTTTCATAAGGCCAATTCAAAACACCAAAAAACTAAAAAGAACGTCGTTAGAACTGCATTTGAAGAATTACATGCTGGTTCTAATTTTATCGATACTTCTACAAATATCCTTGGAACACACGGAGTTGGTGCATCAATAGTCAATATTTTGTCAGAATCTTTTTGGGTAAGAACAGTCAACGCGACAAGTTATGTTGCTTATGATTGGAAAAATTTTAAAGTCGTTAATGAAGAAAAAAGAGGTAAAAAACCTGATGATGTAAAAGGAACTATGGTTTCATTTGTTCCATCTCCTGAAGTATTTCCAAATTTTAAATGGGATGAAGAACTAATAACGACATATTTATCATTTAAGCAATATCTTATCGATCAAGATAAAGCTCTAAAAGGATTAAGAATAAAGGGAATTTTTGTTAAAAACGGAGAATCTTTCAATATCCCAATAAATAACTTTTTGCCTAAAGAAACTATCACAATAGACAATAAAGAATGGGGAACAATTATTCTTTGGCCATCTTATGAAAATTCCTGCTCAGTATCTTTTGTTAATGGTTCTCAATGTACTGGGTTACATCAAAAAATTGTGCAGGATTGGGTCAATGAATATTTTGAGTATAATTTAGCACATCATTTTTATGAAACTCTTATTTCATTAAATGTACCTTCGACATTAATGAGATTCGCAGATCAGAATAAAACCAAATATGCTGTATCTAGAATTGAAATAGAAGGAATGTTAGAAAGTACATTCAAAGGAAAATTATTAAGACTATTAAAAGACTCAGATATTTCAGAAGAGATAGCCAAAAAAATTGATGAAAGATTATATTCAGAAAACATCAAAGTTATTAAGAAGGCCTCCCGCACATCGAAGAGAAAGATTTCTGACAAGTATTCACCTGCGTCACGTATCAAAGAAAACATTTATATTACTGAAGGACTTTCAGCTGCTGGATCTGTTAGACAAGCAAGAGATTCTGAGACGGAAGGAGTTTATGCTCTGAAAGGAAAAATCAAAAATACGAAGAGACTTTCTGATTTAACAAACAATAAAGAGATTTTGGAAATAATGAGCATATTAGGTTTAGATCCATCTGAAAAGAAAATGCCATTATATAAGAACATTATCATTGCAACAGATGAGGACCCTGATGGACAACACATTTCATCTCTTATTATAAACTTCTTTCATAAGTGGTTTCCTCATGTTATAGAAGATGGAAGACTATTTAAATTAGTGACACCTCTTGTTGCATGTGATCATAAAAATAGTAGAAAATATTTTTATTCATTAGAAGAATTTAGTAATTTTACAGAGAAAATAACCAATGTTAATTATTTAAAAGGTTTAGGCTCACTATCTATAAATGATTGGCAACATGTAATGGCTAATAAAACATTGTTTCAAATATTAAATGATAGAAGTTCTAAAAGATTTTTAGATATTGCATTTGGAGACTCAGCAACTAAACGAAAAAAATGGCTTGAGGGTGTCGAAGATAAGACACCATAAATAAAATAATGCCCTTAAATGAGTGATAATTTTTATATAGATGATAATCAAGGAAAACTTTTAGCAAAAGAAATTGCATCAAATATGAGGAGAGGAGCCCAGTCAAGAAGAAAATACGCTAAACGAGGAAAACAATTACCCGTTCTTAAATCACATGAAATATTAAATTTCAAAAATGTAAGAAAATTATCTTTCGAAAAATTTGTTTCCGATACTAATCGATATAGATTCAAATGGGGTAATACTTCTGATTTCTTTAATAATATTACTATAGAAGAATCCTCATATAGATCAGCATATGAATGGGATTCAGTAGAATATTTTTATAACAAAAGAAATGGATTTCTTCCATTAGTTTTTCGTATTGCTGCAAGTCGATATGACAAAGCTTTCTTAAGTGATTTCTTTACCTATTTAAATCCTCCATTAAACTGTCAAAGAATAATTGAATACTTTGGTGATCAAGACTTACAATTAAATGATTACACCATGATGGTGGAAGATGATTTAATTCTACAATTTGATACTCAAGATTTATCGTTCTTTATCAATCCAAACAAACACTTAGAACGATCAGAAAATAATCCTTTCTATATTCTATTACGCTTATTAAATGGTTACAAGAAAAGGAGTGCAGCAAAAAATCAAATTCATGTAGTTTATAGAGGAGATTATGGTTTTGATAAGATGGCATTTGATGTCAAGAAAATAGACATCAATATAGATATGAACTATAATGATGGATTCCGAGAAGTTTCAGATTATATCATATCTCATTTAAATGATAAAAAGAAAACCGGACTTTATATTTTAAGTGGCGATCCAGGAACAGGCAAAACAACATGGATTCGTTATTTAGCCGGAAAAATTCGAAGAAATATTATATTCGTATCTCCGGATATGGTTGATCATATTACAGACCCGTCTTTTATTCCTTTCTTAATGAACAACAGCGATTCAGTTTTAATAATTGAAGATGCTGAACCAGCATTACAAAAACGAGATGGAACAGGTAGAACTGGTGCAATTTCCAATATTTTGAACCTTACTGATGGTCTTCTTTCAGACTGTTTAAATATCTCAATTGTAGCAACTTTTAATACAAACACAAAAACTATTGATGAAGCATTACTTCGTGATGGACGCTTAGTTAAAAGTTATGCATTCGAAAAATTAAATCCTGAAAAGGCTACTAAACTTCTTAAAAAAATTGGTCATGAGGCTGAAGCAACTAAACCCATGACTCTTTCAGAAATTTATTTTTATGGTGAAGATAACAAAGGAAATTTATTTAAACAAAACAAAGTAGGATTTCATTAATATAAACTGTATGGCAACAATAGATGGAACACTTTTAGAGTTCGATACACTAACACAGAATGCAAACGTAGTTAAAAATTTAGTTCTCGCCGAAATGTATGAGCAACATTTGATAAATGAAGCTCAATATAAAGAATTACATGAAAAGTGGCAAGTCATTTGTATCAAAAATGGCTGGTTCAAGACTTGGGCTAAGGTATTTAATAAAGATGAGAATCAATATTCATACAAATTTGTACAATTTGAAAAATGAAAGTTGTTCATTGTAAAAAAGAAAAGTATGATGTTTACATTGGTAGACCATCAAAATGGGGAAATCCCTTTTCCCATGAAGAAGGAACTCTTGCTAAGTTTAAGGTAAATTCTCGCGATGAAGCCGTTGCCTCATATCGAAAATGGATTACTGAAGGAGATGGAAAACATTTACTTAATGATTTACATGAATTAGACGGAAAAATCCTTGGATGTTGGTGCAAACCAAAGGCATGTCATGGAGATGTATTAGTGGAATTAATTGAAAAACAGAAACAAAAAACTCTATTCTAATGAAAATAGAAACTGATTCAGTACACATTAGTTTTGAAGCTGAAACTAATTTAGATATTTTCTTTCTTGGACAATTACACCAAGAGTTACTAATTAATAAAACAGAAAAAGTAATAACATTGATTTCTCCTAATGAGGAAAGAAAATCTGGAAAACTCAGCGTTAAAAAAGGAGATTTTATAGGTTATCTTTTTAATAAAATTGGAAAATCATGCAACTAGAAAGACCAATTGTATTTTTCGATGTTGAAACGACAGGGTTAGAATTAGCTAATGATCGTATCATCGAAATCCAAATGATTAAAGTGTACCCAAATGGGGAACAAATAGGATATTATACTCGATTAAATCCTGAAGGAAGAGAAATAGCACCAGGTGCTTATGAGAAACATAAAATTAAGGCAGAGGATTTGATCGATTGCCCTACTTTTAAGCAGGTTTCTCAAACAGTTTATAGTTTCATTAAGGACTGCGACTTAGGTGGGTACAATTGTAAACGATTCGACATTCCTATGCTTATTGAAGAATTCCTTAGAGCTGGTGTTGCAATCAGTGTTAAAGAATTTAAGATTGTTGATGTTTATAAAATTCTTATGAAAGCAGAACCAAGAACTCTTAGTGCAACATACAAGAGATTCTTTGGAAAAGAATTAGAACAAGCACATAGTGCTGAATCAGATATAAAAGCAACTATTGAAATTCTTGACGCGTTAAAAAAACAATTCGAAATACCTGATAATGTCGAAGAATTAGATAAATTTGCATTTGAAGACGACGGAAATGTTGATCTTGAAAATAAACTAAAGAAGAAGGACGATAAAATATACTTTAACTTTGGAAAATATAAGGAAAAAACAATTCAAGAAGTGTATCAAATTGATCCGGGATATTATGATTGGATAATCAATTATTCCGATATGACTATGTATACAAAAGCTATTTTCAGAAATATTGTTAAATTCTTGACAAAATGAAAAAGATCTTTATTATTTGCACAGTAAGAGGAGCTTCAGAAGAATACAAAAAGAAGCTTGAAGATTATGTTGCTAAACTTGAAAGTGAAGGCAATCAAGTTCATCTCCCTCATAGGGATACGAATCACAACATCCTTTCAACCAGATCGCTGGAATAATGTCAAATCTCTCATTAAGAATTTGATATGCTATAAATTCTTCATTAACAAAATGATGTAGGGATTCGGAAACAAGCATTTAAGGCATTTTATTTATATATTTTGCAAAACCTTATCATAATCTTTTATTTTTTTATAAGTTCCTCTTTTTTTACCTAACAATGATTTTCCTATTTTTTCTTTCCACTCTTTTGTTAATTTTTTATTTTTATTTGGGGAAGCTAATCCCTTATGAGATTCACTTAAATGTATTTTATGTGTTTCTGAAAGTTTTTTGCCAATTTTTCGATTTCTAATTTTTTCTTTTGTTTCTTCAGTATGATGTTTTCCATACATAGGATGTTTTTCGTTTGCCTGTAAGCCTTTATGAGAAATACTCATTTTGTTTTTTGATTCTTGTGAATGTTTTTTTCCTTTTCTTTTTGATGATTTGCCATTAAGAGATTTGCTTATTCTTTCTTTAGTTTCTTTGGATTTTGGTTTTTTTAATTTTTTTATAGTTTCTTCAGAATGACATTCTACTACACCCAACCCGCCTTTAGGACTTATATTATAACCATTAGGCAACAATGTATTATATTTTAATATCCACTTTTCTTGAGCATTAAATGCATCTTGTTTGGTTTTAAAATATTCTAAAATTTTAATTTCGAAATTTTGTTTTCCGTATTTTTTTATAGATTTTTTTATTAATAATCCGCTGCCAAAATAATTATCGTTTAAATTGTTTGTAGAATGATCCCCTATATATTGTTTTTGATTAATTTTATCCGTTATAATATACACATAATAAAACTTTTTCATAATATTTTTATAATATATATCTAAATTTATTAATACTAAAATGATTACGAAAAATAAAAAAGATAAGATCATATCATTGCCAATCTCTAAACTTATTGATACGAAATATAGGGAGTATGCCGTATATGTACTTGAATCTAGAGGAATTCCAAATTTTTATGACGCATTAACTCCGGTTCAACGTTATATTTTAATGAATGCTCCTGCATCATTTCAAAAAACCTTAACACTTGTTGGAAAAGCAATTCAAGATGGTTATCACCATGGAGATCGTTCTTTACAAGGAGCTATCTCAAAATTAGCAAGACCATTTGGAGCAGGTTTGCAAGTACTTGAAGGATATGGATTCTTTGGATCCGAAGTTTGTCCAGAACCCGCTGCAGCAAGATATACATCAGTTAAAATATCCAATAAAGCAAACGACATTTTAAAGAAATATAAAGTACTTACAACTAAAGAACCTGAAGGGCCTTATCATCCGTTTTGGATGGATATTCCTATAGGATTAACTACCCCAATTGTAGGTCTTGCTGTTGGTTATAAAACCACGATACTTCCACGAAAGTTAGAAGATATTCAAAAATATTTAGAAGGAAAAATAAAACACCTAAAGCCATACTTTATAGATTTTGATGGTGAAATTTCTAAGTATCATGGTGTAGATAACTCTTGGATTATCTCTTCAAAAATAAATGTTGTAGGAAACAGAATAGAAATTCGCGGAATTCCCCCAATTTTAAAATATACTTCTGCTCTTAAACGACTTGATTTCTTGTTCAATAAGTTTGAAGGTAGTGTTAGAATATTAAATAATTCTAATACGAAAGTCAACATCGACATCGTTTACGTTGGAAAGAAGCAAGATGAATGGAAAGAGATCACTGATTTTGCAAAGAAAGTTTTTTCAATAATTGTCAAAGAGATTCCTGTATTCGTTAAAGATGGGCAAGTATTAGTTTATGATTCAGTAGAACAATATCTTGATGACTATCAATGGCAATTAAAACGATTGTTATATCATCACCTCTTATATCAAAGAGATTATACATCTAAAGAACTTGAATTTAATATTGCAAAAAAGAAATTCATCGAATTTGTTTTAGCAAAAAAGAGAACTGTTCAAGAATTAGATGAGTTTTTAACTCCATATAAAAACTTTTCATTAACTGTACGATTAGAAAGTTTAACATCCAAAAAATTTACTAAAACAGAATTAGACAATACTGCTAAGTTAATTGAAGAGTTAACAAAAGAATTAAAACAAAAAGAAAAAGAGTTAAAAGAAGCTAAAGCTGATTTTGAAAAGACAGAGGATCCAACCCTAAAGAGAGGAATTTCATCTAAAAAGGTTGATGTAGATTTATTTGATATTGAAGACATCAAAGAAGTGGATGGAATTTATATATGGGATGGAGAAGATATTTATGTTGAAACTGAAAAAGAAGAAGAAAGTGAGGAAGAGCAGGAAGAAATAGAATAAATATAAAAATAAGTTTATTCTATGGCCATTTCTGATATTTTTAAACCTAAAACAGAAGAAGAAATAGATAGAGAATATCGAAGACGTTTTCAAGAAGAACATGGATTTGATCCATTTGATTATGATAATGAAAGACTTCCTGCGGATTTAAATGATGTTTTTGCGCAGTATTATAAATTAACTCATAAAAGAGATGGTTCTGTAAAATATTCCAGAGTTGATTATGACTCCACTAAAAAATTTGGTAATACACTTGACGAAATAAAACCAAAATTTGATCTTGAACCCCATAACTACAATATTTTTGGACAAGAAATAAATGAATCTAAAGTTCGTTTTGAAGACTATATTTTAATATTAGATAGATTACTTGAACGCCAAGGACTTTCATCTAAAGAAAGAGATGCTATCTTTAACGATCCAAATAATATAGATTTAATATCTAACTCTTTCGAAAAAAGAGTTCACCCTAGTATAATTTTAAAACAATTAGATAAGGAACCTGTTAGAGCAATGTATGCTTCTTCATCTGAAGTAACTGAAGCAGTAAAAGGACGAAAAATTTTATCTCCACAACAACAAGCAGATTTAAATAAAAACATTCCTCTATCTAAGGGCAAAAAATATGCTGTAGACTTCTTAAAATCAGTTGGTTTATTGCATATTAGTACTCCTCTGCAATTAAAAAGAGGAACTCTGATATTCTTAGATCCTAAAAATAATGTGGAATGGCAAATTTCTGGAACCGGATATTTAAGAAAACGAAATTTAAATAAAAAAGGAGTTTATTTGGGTCCTGAATGGCAAATGATATATTCTCATTTCCCGCCTCAATATCAACAAGGAGGCAAAAAATTTTTACAGGATGATGAGTATATGGATATGGCCGAAAAATTATCAGAAAAAATTCGAGGAGACAGAGCCAGAAAAGAAATCACCTTCAGAAAATCATATGTCGATCGACTTTATAGACTTTTAAATGATGAAATTAAAGAAAAACTTATTCCATTACACGCACGAAGTCGTTATAATGAATGGGAATGGGAAGTTACTAAAGAAGAAGTTGCTGAAGCTGTAAAAAAATTACATGACAAATATGTCAAATGATTTAACTCCTGGCCAAGACTATGCCGTTAAATTTTTAACGTCCAAAGGATTTAAATTAATAAGTTCACCAGTTCAATTAAAAAGAGGAAACTTGGTATTTGATGATCCATTAGGAAATAAATGGGGAATTTTTAAGAATGGAGGATATATTCGTAAACAAACTCCTAAGGCAGATAGATGGGGAGTTGTTTTTAGACAATCAGGCGCAGGTGCAAGCCAAATGGATGATGATCAATATATGGATTTAGCTGAAATGATTTCTGTAAAATATAATGCTGACTCAAGAAAAGAACAAAAAGGAAAAGAAACATTAGGAAAATTTCATAAAAAGGTATACATGTATGATGTTCGTAAGTATCGTGATGGTTTAAGAGTAAAATTCGGAACAGTATTTGTACCATTTACAGAAATTAGAAGAGCCCTTAATACTCTTGTAAAAGAAAAATTTAACGATAGTTTATCCATTAGTCAATCACATAACTATTCAGCACGTTATGATAGTGATGCTTATTATGAAAATATTTTAGAAATAACCGGAATGCGGGAGCGAGATGAAAGAGTCAAAGGTAACAATCCTATTTATATGAGGATATTATATTATAATAATTCAAGTGATATAGGATTCACAGATGCTTTCAAACAATACGGAGACTTTATTCATAATAAACAAACATGGAATAAGAAAGAACGTTTCGAATAAAACTTTTTAACTCTTTGTGCATAATAACAATAAACATTTTATTATGGCAAAGACAGTTGAATTTAACGTTAAAAGTTCTAAATCATTTACATCATATTTAAGAAAATTTGCAGCAATAGATAATACAGTTCTATTTGAGGCTGATTTAGCTAATGCGAGATTTGTCGCTAAATCACCGAACGAAGAACGTTCAATCGTCAAATACGCAGTTCTTCCATTTTATGATGCAGGATTTGAAACCAAAGACAAATCTACTATTCGTATTAAAATCGGGGTTTATAACATTTCCAGACTTATAAAAATCATTGATCAATTTGGTGAAAATTTTGAATTCGTCATTAAATATGATGAAGTAATTGGAGCTAATAATCAAAAAGATTTTGCAGCGCTTTCAATCTTGATCAAAGATAATGAATTGAAATTTAATACCGAATGTACTTCTCTAAATATCTTTAAATACATATCAGATAATCTTTATGAGAATACTATTCGAAAGATAAACGAAGTTACATCTTTCCAGCTTTCTAAGGAAACAATTGAAAAGGTAAGAGCTCTTTCTGAACTCGATAAAGAATATAAATTAGTTGAGTTCAAAAATGAAGCAGGAAATTTATATGCTAAGGGAAAATCCTTTAAATTCTTAATATCTCCAACATCAAGTCCTGATTCAACTCTTGATTTCTACAAAGAACAATTTGAAAAAGTTGATGTAGAAAATTGTAAGGTTATTATGGGAGCAGACAGAATGTTGTTTAGTTCTGATGATTCAATAACTGAGACAATTATTTCTAAAGTTGAAGGTAACGACAAATTTGAAGAAACTGTTGAGGACTTTTAGTAAATGAGAGACTCTAGTATTGATGATCACGCAATGACCCAAATATTGGGTTCAAGCGATATAAAACGGGAATTTATAGATAATCATTTATACTGTGTCAGCGGACATAGACATGATGAATTTATATTAGATGGTTCTATAAATAAACGTAAAAGATATGACCGATTATTACAATCATATCTTAATACTGTTACTGATGAATTTCCTACTCACAAAGATTTTTGGTTGTATCGAATACAACTATATGCTGATGGATGGGTTGATGTTAAACCTAAACCGCCTAAGAAGCAGAAAACACCTACTAATTGGGGGTTTTCATATGAACCTATAAATGATTATTTAAATAGCTTACCTGAAAAAATCGCTAATAAAGCTTATAATATTTTAAAAGAAGCTGACTTTCATGAAATTTATAGTTTAATTTATTCTGCAGAAAGTGTTCATGATATTGTAGAATACAAAGATCAAATATTTACTCCCGATTCCACTTTAAATAAATTATTCAATGTAAAAGATGATGGAGGAGGCAGCGGTAGAGGAGAAGCATTAGTTCCATTTTTCGTTAAGAGCCGAACAATGGGTACATCTCAGAAGTTTGATAATTTAACCGAAAGCGGACATAGAGGAGAAATAAAGGCCCCGGCAAAGGGAGCATCGTATAGATTTGGAACAAAGGCTTCTATTGGAAACTATAGATTTTATGCTAACATTCTTAGAGCAAGAAGCGTTCTAAAACATTTGATAAATCAACTTGGATCAGAATTCCAGAAAAATGTAAGTCCAGAATTTAATTCTTTGTCAATGCAGTTTCTTAGAGAAGGGGATTATCGTCATGAGAGACGGGTTATTTCAACTGCGTTAGATAGTGCTGAATTGAATCAAGAAAGATTAACTGCTATAAATTTATGGTTTTTTATGGCTCATATTGAAACAATGAGCTATACTAACTATCCAATAACTCAAAATATTTTTAACAAAAAATATGATGTTAATGGAAATGAAGATCCAAAAAAATTAATAAATGCGCTTAGATCTTTAGATTACGTTAGAGACCCCTTAAAATTTTCAGAAGATATTGATAAAGAAATACATGAGTGTTTTAAGGGGCTTGATTACATAATTATATTTAGAGAAAAAGAAAATCAAATAGTCGTATGCGAATCAGCAGATGACCTAATGATCGATAGTGTTTCTCAAAACGGAATTAAAGTCATCGAAAAGAATCTTCGTAATCGCGAAGATTATCCTAAACAGGCTTTTTTCATTTGGAAAGAAGACCAATCCTCTAATTATTACAATATATTTTGTGATTTAATGGCAAAAATCCCCGTTAAAATATTAGTATAAAACACCCCTCGGGAGATAAATATAAAAAATCTTCCTATGCTTATTCCATATTCATATCGAAAAGGGGCAGATAATAAATTGGCCACATTTTATTATTTCAATACGGATAGTGAACAATATGCAGTAAGATTTTATCATTTAGGAGAAATTCAAAGTAAGAAAAAATTAATGAATTGTTATTCTATTGCCTTCATGCTTAGCAAGCCAAATGGTGATACACTAGTTATTAATAAAGGTTTGTTTTATAGGGTAATATCGACAGTTATAACTATTCTAAAAGAATTTATGGCTGAAAAGAATCCATTAAAGATTTATATTAGTCCAGTAGAAAATTTCAGAAAGGATCGAAGAAGATTTCGTATCTATAAATATTATATAAAGAAGTTATTACCTTTGGATTATAGGGCTAAAAGAAAGTTCCTAAGCCACACTTTTATACTGGAAAAGTGTTAAAAATTGTTAAAATTTAACTTTTTTTGAAAAAAACTGCAGAAAAATTTTTTACTGTCGTAGAAATGTGTTATATTTACTGAGTAATTCAATTAATAACTTAACACACACATACAATGGCTAAGACAAATTTATTCGAAACCGCAAAAGCAAACAGCACGAAAAAAGCAGTTGAAAAACACGAAATCGTAAATCGTCCGGACCTTGCTGAATCAGTAAGCAAAATGACCGAACTTAACGAGAAAATAGCTGCCCTTGAAGCTGAAAGAGAAATCCTCGATTCACAGCTTCGCGAAGCTGGAAAGGAAGCAATGATCGATCTTTATAATTCAAAGAAAAGCTTCCCTGGTACCCTCAAGATTGTTGCCGGAAACGGAACATTCATGTTCATCACCTCAGACAGGTATAAGAAAATTGATGAGGAACAGTTCAACGAGCTTGCCAAGACTTATGGTAAGGACCTGGTTGAAGAATCAACAGTTTTTTCTTTCAACACCGCTATCCTTATGAAGCATATGGAACACATTTCCGACCTGCTTATGGGAAGCAAGAAACTCTCTGATGAGGAAAAAGCCGCCCTTCTTACCAGCGAAACTTCTTACACAGTGAAGAAAGGTGTTATCAAATCTCTTTTCTCTTTCAAAGGTGTGAAGAAAGTTGACACAATCGTTGAAGACATACAGCCGGTATTCTCCATCAAATCAGTACAGAAAGAATCGTAAGTTGTTTTCCATATGTATTGTGAAGTTTAGGGTTCCAGAAATGGAACCCTTTTTATTTAAAAAAGTTTTAAAAAATTTTCCCATATCAAATATTTTTATTATATTAGCACTATAATTAAAACACACACCAATGAGTAGGACAAAGGAATTTTACCACGACGTAATCAACGCACACCCGGTTGAAGACCTTGTTGATGATGCATACTTCTTTGAAAGATGGAAAGAGCAGCAGGCTAAAATGACTGCTTCACGTCTTCAGGAAGAATGGGAAAATGGTCAGGAATTCATGCAGGAATTTAACGAAGCTTGCGAACAACTTGATCATGAGTATAATGGTATTCAGCGTGATATTGAAGAAAGTGAACTTCCATCATTTATGCACCCAAGACTATGAAAAGGAATTTATATGTTTGCAATTATAAGGCTCAAAAAGAATTAGACGAGATAGACTTCGATCTTTATGAGTCATTATTTCCGAGATGGAGTGAAAATGATGAAGAACATCCAGAGCAAATCACAGTTTTTCCGAATGATGAACCATTGTATTGGGTTGGTGAATCTCATCCAATACACATTGAAGAGGTCATTAAAGTCCTTAATGACATGAAGGAAAAAGGATGCAATTATGTCGAAATCATGTATCACACTGATCATATAGGTTATGTTTTTACCGGTTTAGATGTTCATATAGCTTCTGAAAAAGAAATAGCTAAACATGAAGAAGACTCTAAAAATAAACGTAATGCGGAAATCAATAGGCGTATTGCTCAGTTGGAAGCTGAAATTCAAAAATTAAAGAAATGAGTTATACATCTTATAAATACATTTACCCGCCCAGACCTGAGAACATGATACATCCTTCAGGATTGACAAAGTTTGAAGATGGTACATTTTTGGGCCAACCAAAACTCAATGGTAGCTCTATGCAAGTTTACACTGACGGCAAACAAGTAGTTATAATGAATCGTCATAAAAAACCACTTGCCCATAAAATGGATTTAAACGAACTTAAAGCCCTTCATCGTGGAAAAGGCTGGATAGTTCTTTGCGGGGAATACATGAATAAGAGCCAGGCCGACGAAAACAACGAGGCATGGAATCATAAATTCGTTATATTTGACATCTTAGTTTATGAAGGGGAGCATCTTCTCAAAACAACTTTTGAAGAAAGATATGAGCTTCTTCGTAAATTATACCCCGACAATCCTGTTAAAAAACACCTTCACCAAATATCTGAAAATTGTTTTCGTGTAAACTCAGTTAGGTATGGTTTTACAAATATCTTTCATGACATTACACGCTATCAGATGTATGAAGGATTTGTTTTGAAATTGGGTAGTGGAAAATTGGAAAATGGAACAACAGAAAAGAATAATGTTAAGACACAAATAAAGTGTCGCAAAGCAACTAAGAATTACGCATTTTAAACTACACACATGACAACAAAATTTACAAATGCTGATAGGCACAGATACTACGGACTCCGAATTGGAGACTTAGTACAAATAAAGACAGGTGTTTTTTCCAAACCAAAAAATGCTGAAGTAATTGATTATGGATTGTTGGACAACAATCGAGTCATATTAAAACTTGACGATGGAACTGAAACCTCTTGGGTTGCTGAATGGTGTGAAATAGTTGAAAAAGTTGAAGATCGTGTACAATGATAAAGCTTGTAAACATAGAGATGAACGGGATTAAATACGAGAATTACATCCTTATTGAAAATATTCATGATTTGAATGAATATTACGAAGAGTTTCGCAAGCCTCAAGTTTACCGTGCGTTTGATGGAGTAAGAAATCCAAGAGAAGAAACAAGGCTTTCCAATTTTATGATAAGTGATTCTAAAGTAAAATATGGAACTGAAGCCATGGCTATTGGAAATTTCATCAGACTACTTGGAAATGTTTACACTGATCAACTAAGAAACTTATTAGATGGAAATCTATTAGTGTTAAATTACATTGGTGGATATTTTCCATTAAGACCAAAAGATCAGTACAAAATTGAACAAGTTATTCCAAAAACACATAAAATTCTTAAACCAAAATTTTTTTAACATGAGTAAAAAGGATAAAAGCGAGAAGAAAGACAAATCTGCATTTGGAATTCGCCCATATAAGCGTATCATGATCGCAAGAAAAATGATGGGTTTGTGGTTTGAATTTCCAATGATTGATCGTATGGATAACGATCCAGATGAATTCTTTCGTCAAACTCAAGATCATTATTCCCGCAAATGGGGTGCTAAAAATGTTCGTCTAAGACTTTATTGGGAGGATGAACTTTATACAGGTCAAGGCAAACAATTAAAGTAAAAGTCATGAAAGTATCAATAGAAGATTGGCAGATAACAATGCTCAATCAAGTTCAGGGCAAATTACTTCTTAATGGAGATAGAATCTTCAAAGTGATAAGCTTTAAAGTTGAAGAAGGTTTAAGAGGGTCGTACTTGACAGAGATGGTAATGACTGCTTATCATGATGAAGGCCGCTTTATCGGTACATTCAAAGAAGCTACATGTGAAGAATTCATAAAAAATAAAAACAATTTCTACACATGGAGAAACAATTGGGAAAATTTCAAGTTACAACTAAAAGCTTATAATTTGAAAATAATTCCCCTTGCCCTACCACAGAATCAAATAGGACAAAATCATCACAATGAAAACCAAACGCCAAGTCATGAGTAAAAAAGAAAAGCAAAAGCTAAAGGACGATATGATTGTATTGGAAAAATTACTCCTGATACGAACTCTCGATAACGGCCATAAGCTGTTTAAAAAATTCAAATTTGACGATCAAGAATTTTTAGTTTGTAAAAATTGACCTCAATTTCCGACATATTAAAACCAAAATCTTTGGATGAATTAGCTGAAGCAGTTAAAAAAATGCATCCATTTGATTTTGTGGACAAATTTCGTCGTCGCAGTATCAAAGGAATGAAGATTGGATTTAAGAAACAGGTCACTTATTTCTTAGCTGTTACCTACATCAAGTATTTTTCAAAAATTTACTGGCCTATATGGGGTATTTGGATTGTTTTGATGGTTTACTTCCCACTATGATCTCGGCTTCTTTAAATCTTTATAGCACGTTGGGTTGAAAAACATCAAAACTTCGAGAGGCTCATGAAATGCGTAGACAGTTTGAAGAACATGAAAGACAATTA
>ENA-UOWO01000796-UOWO01000796.1-activated-sludge-metagenome-genome-assembly--contig:-NODE-796-length-44144-cov-14.338520_pt1 | contig 44144 bp, 31 predicted proteins | sample MGYA00238148_ERZ761564 | MGnify/ENA primary metagenome ERZ761564 (study PRJEB28885, sample SAMN05720194) | activated sludge metagenome | isolation source: Anaerobic digester | place: USA... | reverse complement strand
TTGAACTCGTTCTCGCCATGCAATTCGAGGATTTCAAAACCCAGTCCGTCAGAAAGTTGGATGTCGAGGAAGATGAGTTCGGGTTTGAGTGCCTTGATTCGAGCAATGCCTTCCTTTACGGTTTTGGCGATGCCGATGATCTGCAGCGACGGGCAGTGGATTTCAATTTCAGACTTCAGCGCAGAAATCGATTGGTCTTCGTCTTCAATAATTAGTACTTTCATTGCCAGATGGATAATAATGGGATGCTTACGATAACGCGGGTTCCGGTCGCTATTTCGCCCGAAGTTAAGTCAATAATTTCAAAGTTCGATGGGCCGATGTTTTTGCCGAATAAGGCGATTCTCTCAGAAGTAATGTCTATGGCTTTCGACTCGTATTCTTTGAATTTTTGGTTGCTCTTAGACGCGGCTCTTCCGATACCGTTGTCTTCTACGATGCACTCCAACTGCTTTGCTTTTTTGACAAAATACACCTTGAGGATGCCTTTTTTGTCCTTTGGCGCCAAGCCATGAATGATGGCGTTTTCTACAATCGGTTGCAACAATAAGGTTGGGATGACGGTTTCATTGGTGTTGAGGTGCTCATCCACAAACAATTTATAGTCGAATTTATTCTTGTACCGGGTTTGGGCCAGGCTGATGTACAAACCCAACATCTCGATTTCATTGGCCAGCGGAACGACCTGGTCGGTGTTTTCCAGTAACATCCGCAAGAGTTTCGAAAATTTAGAGATATACGAACTCGCGTTGATCGCGTCGCCTTCAGAATAGTAGCCCTTGATGGTGTTGAGCGCATTGAAAATAAAGTGTGGGTTCATTTGCAAACGCAGCGCTTTTTGTTCGAGTTCAATCATTTGCCGTTCGAGATGGGCTTTGTCGCGTTCAATTTGAATCGTAGCTTTTTCAATTTCAAAACGTTTTTGCTGTTGTTTCAATTGCTTTTGCACGAAGAGATAAATCAGCAATCCGAGCGAGAAGATGCAGAGCAGCACAAACCACATTTGTTGCCAGAAAGGCGTAAGGATTGTAAATGAAACAGACTGGATTTTGCTTTTCACACCAAATCCGTCTTTGCAGTACACGCTAAATGTGTAGGATCCGGGCGCTAACGATTTATAGTTAATTTGCGATTCATTCGTTTCAGACCAGGTCGCTTTTTGTGGGTCGAGTTTGTAGCAATAGGTGAGATTGTTTTGGTTGCTGTATGAGATTCCGATAAAATTAATACTGATGTCGTTGTTGTTGTACTCAAATTTACAGTGGTTTTCTTCGGCAATGATTTTATCGCCGTTTTTAAGGGCTGCAATCCAGCATTTAGGATTGGTTTTCTTGGGTTCTATGTTTTTGATATTGAAATTGAGCAATCCTATATCTGTTGCCAAATAAACAGTGTTGTCATGAAATTCGATGTCGTTGATGCGTTTGTTTTTTAAGCCCAATATCAGGTTAAGGTTTTTTACTTTGTAGGAGTCATTTTTAAATTCAATGGCATTCAAACCGTTGTTGGTACCCACCAAATAGTAGTTTGGTGCGATTTGCTTCAAGGTGTTACAGCTAATACTGTTGAGCCCGTCTTTTTTAGAAATTTGATGGACAATTTCATCATTTTGAATGTAAAAGACGCCTTTTGACGCCGTAGCCACAAGAAGTGTTTTTGACTCAGGATTGTAATTTAAGTCGATAATGTTGCTCTGGAGGTTTTGCGATTTGGGATGGTAAACGGTCACCGAACTTTCTTTGGTGTATTGGTACAAACCGCTGTTGGTGCCAATCCAAACCTTATCGGCGGCGTCTTTTGCAAACACATTCGTTCTCTTGTGAAGTAGTTTTTGGTCGTTTAATTCAAGCCCGTAGTGCTCGCGCAGCCGAACGTCGTCGACCTTAAAAGTAAGGTTATAGCCAATGAAAAATTCATTTCCCACAATCATGATATCGTTGGCGCCAAATCCATAGCTGGTGATTGTATTCGCCGCGTCTTTTTTTAGCACTTTCTTTTTCCCGACTATGTACGTGTCTGTTCCAAAAAAGCGGATGTTTTTAATTTGATCGGTTTGATCATCGGTTTCCACTACATGCTTCACGAAAGACTTTCCGGGCGATTTGAAATAATAATCGTTGTTGTCACCGCCAACCCAAATTTCCTTATTGGCATTGATGCTGACGCAGTTTAGTTTTAATGGGTTGGCATGATTCAAATTGTCTACAAAAACATCAAAAGAAGGTACGTAATAAGCGCCATTTCTTAAGGTAGCAATCCAGTAATTGCCCTCAAAATCCTGCGTCATATTGGAGATGGCCTCATTTTGAAAAAACCTTTTTTTTAATTTTTGGTTTTCATAAAGAAACAATCCATTGCGGGTACAAATCCAGATCTTGTTTTGCTTTTCTATGTAAAGTTGCAGGATTTCGACGTTCTCGGGCAGCGTAACTACATTCCTAATTTCATTGTCGGCATTGATGCGATACAGTTGGTTGCGCTTGCTGAAATAATTGGCTTTCCCAATATGGTACATCCGATAGTAGTTGGCGGTAGTGAAATCGGGATTTACCCTTTTGTTCTTTTCGTCATAAACGCCAAAAGTGCATAGGTAAAAGGGTTGGTTTTTATGGGTCCATATTCCCGCCATCGAGAAACCGGGATTGGCTTTGTGTATTACTTCGTTTTTTGGGGTTACGGTAACGATGGCTCCGTCTTTGAAAACAAAATAGCAATTGTTTTGGGCGTCTTCATAGAAATCGATGATCAGGCTCGAGCTTGCTATTTTTTTCACCAATGAGGAGTTGGCTTCTGTGTACAGTTTGTCTTTGTAAAAGTAAGCCGTTTTTCCGTTAAGCGTTAAAATCCACGTCCGGCCCTTGTGGTCTTTTTTCAATTGAAAAATTTCATTGTCGGGCAAATCGTTATCGGTCGTGTAGATTGAGAAAGTATGGCTGTTGTATTTTGCGAGTCCGGCGTCTGTAGTAAACCATAGAAACCCTTTTTCATCTGGTTGGATCGAGTAAATCGTGGCCGATGGCAAACCATCGCTGGTTGTATAATTGATGTAATAGGGGTCTTGCGCCCGACTCCACGGACCAATAAAAACAAGTAAGAAGAATAGCAATTGCTTCACACTGAGGGTTTGGTTGCGTAAATGTAAACATTCTAAAAGATACGGATTGCTGCGTCGACATCACTTATAGTGCAATGAAAATCAGTTATCTCATGCATTGAGGCATTTGCTAAATAGGTGGTCTCGCTTAAATAAATTAAAAAGTGACGCTTTTTATATGACCTAATTTTGAGGCTACTTTAAATTCAAGAACAATGAAAAAAACAGTACTCCTTATCGTTTTAGGTTTGTCAATGATTGCTGCAAACGCCCAGGTATTGTCTTCTATTAATTTCACCAATTACAATACGCAGTCTCTTGGCGCCGATTTAACCGGAACGCTCACCAATCAGCAAGGTTGGTTGAGTTATGCTACGCCAAATACGCAATCGCTGATCACTGATTTTAGGATATCACCCAACGGAAACCCAGGAAATTGTATTTATATGATTGGGTTTGATCATATGACTGTGACCGGTAGTAAGTTTCTGTGGAAAGACGGTTTTCCGGCTTTGTGGAATTCCAGAACGGCTGGCAATAATACCTTAGAATTTGAAGTAGATTACCAAAGACCCAATACTACATTAAGTGCCGATGATATCCAGGTAATTATTTATGATGCCACTTTCACCAAAGTATTGGCCGGATATTCTATCTCAGAAACCGGAACTATTTTCGCAAGGATGTATAAGTTCTCAACCACCAGCAATAGCTTCGGAAATTGGTATTACGCGTTAGAAGATGGCAATTTTACTACACTTCCGGCTATGCAGTGGATGAAACTGATTTTGAGATTTAATAAAGTGACCGGAGATGTAACGTTTATCATTAAAAATCCCAACGGAACTGTATTTGTTCAAAAAACAATTACTGGCGGCGGTGCTGCTGGTGTAGATCCAGCCGAAATTGACTTTGCTATTTTTGCCAATACATCAGGAGTATCTTATCCCGCTCAACCCTATTTTGACAATTATAAAATAACCGCTTTGGCCAATACCCTAGCAGTAAATGAAGCGTCTGAAACAGCTGTGTTTTCAATCTACCCTAATCCGGCGAGCAACGAAATTACCATTTCAAACGAGCGTCAAATTGGCGTTTCCGGGATTGTAATAACCGATATGAACGCAAGGATTGTTAAGCAAATCCAATTCGACAATTTGCCCAAGGTACAGGTCAATATTGCTGATTTATCCAATGGCGTTTACCTGATGAAAATTACTTCAGGAGCAGGAACAGTCACCAAAAAAATAGTAAAGCATTAAAATAAAACTTCCATGAAAAAGAACATTTTAGTATTGCTTATTCTTTTATCTGTTCCTGGGCTATCTGCACAAGTTACCCTAGTGAAAGATATTAATGCGGGAACCGCTTCGGGAATCAATATAAACAATCCGGCGACAGAAAGAGACAGAATTGTATTCAACGGGAAAATGATTTTTTCGGCACGCGGAACTTCGGCTACCTACCAACTTTGGCAAAGTGATGGGACAACAGCAGGAACTTCTATCCTAAAACAAATAGCAACAAATGGAGTTGATTCTAATCCGGGTAGTTTTTTAGCATTTAACTCGCCAACCGGAGCCAAGCTTTATTTTTCGGCCAACAATGGCTTGAATAATTTTTGGGGCATTAATGATGAATTATGGCAAACCGATGGAACAACGGCGGGAACTGTAATCAACTCCGAAATGAATCAAGCTACAACATCAACTCCAGGATCATTCCCGAGAGGCTTTACGACGTTTGGCTCTAATTTCTATTTCACGGCCAATGTTAGCCCGCCGGGCGAAGAGTTTTACAGGAACAACGGATCGCTTGGCGGCGCCACTTTGGTTAGAGATATTAATCCGGGTGCAGCGGCCAGCAGTCCCAAGAATTTCACGGTAGCCAATGGCAAATTGTTTTTTTCTGCAACCAATGTAGACATCGGCCGGGAGCTCTACGTGGCAACGGGCCCAACGACTTCTTCTTTAAATTACATTGATGTCTTGCCGGTGGCCAACATCGGGAGCAACCCACTGTATTTAACCGCGTTTGACGACAAAGTGTATTTTACTGCGGGTGTGGGTGGTGACCAATTGTGGAAAAGTGACGGCACAATCGCCGGAACCGATTTGATAACCGACTTTTTATTTGATGCCAATCCGCAAGATTACTTTGCCTCACCCACATTGGGACTTCTGCTTTTCTCGGCAGCCACCAATGGCCAAGGTCGTGAAATACATTATGCAGCCACCGATAATGACCAGGGTATTTATGGTGTAACCAATCCGGGTGCCGGAGATGGGATTCGCGCCGGAACGCAATTTATAGAATACAATGGCGACGTCTATTTTGCGGCGACAGATGGTACATCGGGCTATGAATTATGGAGAACCAATCATTTGCTAGAGGACGCACCGCTTACGATGGTAAAAGACATTAATGTCTCGGGCGACAGCAATCCTTTGAATTTCGTGGTATTCGATGGCAAATTAATTTTCCAGGCCACCGACAGTACCCATGGCGCAGAGTTATGGCAATCAGACGGCACCGCCGAAGGCACTATTTTGGTAAGCGATATTAATCCAGGCGCCGCAGATAGTTCGCCTGAGGGATTTGAGATTCTCAATTCGAATGTACTATTGTTTACCGCTACCGAGACAGCAGTCGGGGCAGAGCTGTGGAGACTCAATAGCGCCAATTTGTCGAATGCAACTGTCGAAACGAACGACAATTCCTTTGAAATTTATCCCAATCCGGCGACCAATGCGATCAACATTTCTGATGCAAGAGGTTTGGGAATTGTATCGATCGCAATCACCGATGGCAACGGAAGGGTAGTGCGTCAAAACCACTACAATCATGATTCAAACATAGCGCTTATTATTGCCGACTTGTGTAATGGCGTTTATTTGGTTAAAATTGAGTCTGAGGCCGGAACGGTTACGAAAAAACTGATAAAAAATTAGCAATTGTTTTTTTGATTTTGCTTGTCATAGGGTGTCACATGACAATGACGGTTATTCGGCAAAATCCAACGATTGATAACCAAAACGCCGCGCTTACACATTTGACGCTGTTTTTGTACAAACAAGGCTTATTTTTGATTGACAAACATTAGATGCGCATCCGCCAACTCGACCAATCCTGGTTATGCATTGTAATTTTTGGCTAGATAGTAATGAGTAATAAAGTTTGGGATTTTAACAAAGTTGGCGCAGCGTATCTAATAAAGTAAAAAAAATGATGAACAGGAACCAGTACATTGCCGTTACGTTTTACGCGCTTGCGTTGTTGATTGTGCTCAGCTGGCTTGTATTGTGCCCGTTTGATGCCCTTGCCGATTTGCCGTCGAAAGGTTTCAAACCAAACCAAATAGCAGCGCTACCCATATTCCTGCAGCCGCTGTACAAAGGTAATCCCAATTTCATCACGCTGGTCTGTTATATCCTGTTTGCCTTTTCGGCCTTTTTAATTCTCAAGGAGAAGAAAACCGGATTCCGGATTGTAAGCATCACATCCTTCATCATGCTGGTACTGATGCTCTTTTGTCTCTAGCAACAAACTAACTCAAAATTTTATAAACGGCGGAACCGAAAAGCCTCACGAGTAGGGAATTAAAAAATAGAAACATGAAAAAAAATGTACTTGCAGGATTGATTTGTATGGCGGTAGGATTTTCCGCGACTGCACAAAAACTAGACAAATTCGGAGCCGATTTGGCCAAAAAAAGTGTCATGGGTAAAGAAATCCGTGTGCCTTATACCGATATTTCGAGCTATTACGGCTACATTAAACCCGGTGCTGCGCCCGACGAAGTAAAAGGCGGAAAGAAAATGTATTACGTTTACGTATGGATTCCGTTGGCCGCGCCAGAAATTGGTGTGCGTATGATTTCTCCGGTTCCAGACAGCATGAAACCATCCGACAAGGACTATGTAACCGACGATTACAAAGCCAATGAGGCCGACACCAAAAACTTCTTCGATACCTGGGTTTCACTTGAAAGGGCCGAAGGTGTTCTAAAAATCGAAGACGCAGCTGCCAAAGCCAAAACCGCCAAATGGACCGTAATCGACCAGAATGATGACTCGGGTGAAATGCCTGCACAGCCATCAGGAAGCAAGTACAATTCATTGATGCGCATCACCAGCGATACTTCTAACCCTGTAAAATCATTGGTAATGGGCTTGTACAGGATTGGGTTCACGACTTACAAGCGCGGTGAAGTTCAGGGCAGTTTCCTGGCGCAAATCGGAGCACCTATCAAATTGCCTGGAGTAGCCATTGCGGCCAAGCCAGAAAATTTAGCTGCAGCTGCCAAGAAATAAGAAGCTAATCATGCAATATAGGCCGTGGACAGAAAACGTATGATATGAAATATGTGCTTTTTATCCTAACGAAATACCGCCTCGAAATTTTAATGGCGGCGCTTTACACGGCCATCGGTTTTTCAATTTTTTACTGTTTTAGTTAAGTTTAAAAGGCGTCTCAAAAGGGACGCCTTTTTTTTTTATTTTTACCAAAAAAAGATTTGAAAAGGATTATCGTTACAGGGACTTCACGCGGCATCGGCTATGAGCTCGCCTTACAATTGGCCAACGCAGGACATGAGGTGCTGGCGCTTTCCAGAAAAATTCCACAGGTATTGATGCAACACGAAAACATCAGTTGCCTTTCGGTCGATTTATCGCAAACCCAAGACCTGCAACAAGTGGCCGATTTCCTCTCGACCAGCTGGAAATCAGTCGACGCCATCGTACATAACGCTGGCGCACTGCTACTCAAGCCATTCTCCGAAACCACCGTTGCTGATTTTGAAAACATCTACAAGGTCAATGTCTTTGCGGTGGCCGCGCTCACACAAATCGCGTTGCCGTATTTGCCAAAAGGCAGCCACGTGGTGACCATTTCCTCAATGGGCGGCGTACAAGGCACGATGAAATTCGCCGGGCTTTCGGCTTATAGTTCGAGCAAAGGTGCGGTGATTACCTTATCAGAATTATTGTCAGAAGAATACAAAGACCGCGGCATTGCCTTCAACGTTTTGGCGTTGGGTTCGGTACAGACCGAGATGCTCGCCGAGGCTTTTCCGGGTTATCAGGCACCCGTTTCTGCAGCCGAGATGGCTACGTATATTTTTGATTTTACGCTTACCGGCCACAAATTTTACAATGGGAAAGTGTTGCCGGTTTCGTCGACCACGCCTTAGAACATTCTGCTAATATTCACCATTAACCATTCTCTTGAGCGAAACCCTAGCCAAATACCTACCCGAACACGCCGTCAAACCAATCTTTGAATTGATTGTCGCCAACGAAGTGCACCTCAAGATTGTCAACGAGCGCGTCACACGTCATGGCGATTATCGCAAAGGGATGAGCGGCAAGCACGAGATTACGGTCAATGCCAACCTCAATAAATACCGTTTTTTGATGACGCTTGTCCATGAGATTTCGCATCTGGTGGCTTTTGAGAAATTCGGCCGACAGATCAAACCGCATGGCAATGAATGGAAGTTTACTTTCCAACGTTTGATGGTGCCGTTCATCCGGCCAGAAATTTTCCCAAACCAATTGTTGCCTTTGCTCGCACGGCATTTCAAGAATCCGTCGGCGAGTAGCGATACCGATGCCACCTTGTCTTTGGCGCTAAAACAGTTCGACCAACCAACCGATAAAAATTATATCTTTGAACTCCCTTACGGAAGCCGTTTCAGGATCCACAACGGGCGCATATTCCAGAAAGGCGCGTTACGGACCAAGCGGTACGAATGTGTTGAGGTAAGTTCGGGACGCATGTTCCTTTTCAACCCGAATGCAGAAGTAGAATTATTACACCATTAGCAATAAAAAAATGAACAACAATTATTACGCGATCCTGATGGCCGGCGGTGTCGGATCGAGATTTTGGCCGGTAAGTACCGAGCAGTTTCCAAAGCAATTCCACGATATGTTGGGCGCGGGCGACACCTTAATCCAAAAGACTTTTAAGCGTTTGGCCAAGCTCATTCCTACCCAGAACATCCTGATCCTTACCAATGAAAAATACAACGACATCGTCCTGGAGCAATTGCCCATGGTGAAACCCGAGCAGGTTTTGCTCGAGCCGGCGATGCGCAATACGGCACCCTGCATTTTGTACGCGGCGCTCAAAATCCAGAAACAGAATCCCGACGCCTTAATGGTGGTGGCGCCAAGCGATCATTGGATTGAAGAAGAAGACACCTTCGCGGCCAACCTGCAACAGTGTTTCGATTTCTGCGAAAAGGAAAACGCCCTTATGACTTTGGGTATACAGCCTACTTTTCCCAATACAGGATTTGGTTACATCGAATTCGACAAGAACGACGCCAACCCAATCAAGAAGGTCAGCCAGTTTCGTGAAAAGCCCGATTATGAAACGGCAAAACTGTTCCTCGACAGCGGGAATTTTTTATGGAACGGCGGTATTTTTATTTGGAGCGCCCAATCGGTGACCGAGGCTTTCGCACAATTCCAACCCGCCATGAACGCGCTTTTCCAGCAAGGATGGGAAAGTTACAATACCGCGGCCGAAAAAGAATTTATTGAGAATAACTATGCATTAGCCGAGAATGTCTCCATTGATTATGCCATCATGGAAAGTGCCAAAAATGTCTACGTACTTCCTGCAACCTTTGACTGGAACGACCTCGGTACCTGGGGTTCGCTACATGAAAAGTTGGGCAAGGACGATCAAAACAATGCGGTAGTCAACGCGCGGGTAATCCTTGAAAACGCGAGCAACAACATCATTAGAACCGATGCCAAAAAGCTCATCGTCGTTGACGGGCTTGACGACTACATCATTGTGGATCGAGAGGATGTGTTGCTGATTTATCCAAAGAGCAAGGAACAGGACATAAAAAGAATTACGGGGATGGCTAAGGATTTGTAAAAATCAAATATAGGCTTTGCATGAGAAAGGAACCATGGTAATTTAGTTAACTTATGACATCAATTTTTCTTTTCAGGTTGTTAGCAGTTGTATTGTTTTTTACAAGTGCGACTATTCAAAGCCAATCGCTAAATTGGGTAAAACCAATCAACGGAAACGGCAACACTTTTGCACAAAACATCGCTGTCGATGCGCAAGGCAATTCTTATATTCTTGGCGAATTTACGGGAAGCATAGACCTCGACCCAAGCGCTGGCGAATACACTTTAACAGCGCTGGGCGAATATGACCTTTATGTTGCCAAATTCGACACCGATGGAAACTTTGCCTGGGCAAGACACTACGGTTCTACGGGATCGGAGGCCACACGCTACATTACCGTAGATGTGGCAGGAAATATTTATGCCACGGGCCAATTTTCGGGCACCATCGATTTTGATCCGGGAGCAGGCAACGCAAGTTATACCAATATCGGGTTTGGTGATATATTCGTTGTCAAACTCAACAGCAATGGCGATTTGATTTGGGCCAAACAAATAGGAGGGCCTGGTGCTGATTGGTGCGAAGCAATCAATATCGATACATCAGGAATGGTATTTCTGACCGGTTTTTTTCGCGGGACAGTCGATTTCAATCCGGGAAGCGAAAACTATAGTCTTACGGCCTTTGGCGATGATGCCTTCATTTGTAAACTTGACCAAAATGGCGAATTTTTATGGGCGAAGCATTTTGGAGGAGCGAGTTCGGTAAGCGTTATTCTAAGAGACTCCAAACTAGATGCCGCCGGGAATATTTGTGTTGCTGGCTATTTTTTGGGAACAGCTGATTTTGATCCGAGCGCAGTCGTTTTCAACCTTACAACTATTGCAAACACTGATATTTTTGTCGCAAAATATGATACAAATGGAAACTTTTTTTGGGCCAGGCAGCAGGGAGGCCAATTGAATGAAAGTGTTTCTACTATTGCGATTGATTCAGATAACAATATTTATACGACGGGCTATTTTTCGGGCGCTGTCGATTTTGATCCGGGTAATGCAATAATGAGTTTGTCTTCGATAGGAAATGACGATGCCTTTATCTGTAAACTAGACGCGAATGGCGATTTGGTTTGGGCCAAAAGACTTGGAGGTACATTGCAGGATTTTGCGCGCGATTTAAAGATTGATGCGACCGGAAATTTGTACGTGTCAGGTTATTTTCAACAAACCGCCGACTTTGAATTGGGCACCGGCACTTATGAACTTACCGCAGCTGGTTTGAAAGATGGCTTTATATTGCAACTGAGTGCAGATGCAGATTTGCTTTCGGTATACACTTTAGGCGGACTTGGCAATGACAGTATTTCAAGTTTTGACATTGATGCCCTGGGCAGTTTGTATGGTTGTGGCTATTTTAGTCAAACGGTCGATTTTGATCCCGAAGCGGCAGTTGTTAATTTATTCGCAACCGGAAACCTTGATGGATTTGTGATGAAATTGAATCCCAATGCACTTGGTACACAGCAACCAAAATCGGCGAAAGTCTTGAAGCTTTATCCCAATCCTACTGCCGACTATTTTCAAATTGGTATCGCGAACAGCGGTGAAATCATTCAAATAACCATCACTGATGTTCACGGAAAAATCCTAAAAACTTTCGCAAACCAGCCCAAGTACGAGATTTCCGATTTGTCTGTAGGTGTTTATCTCGTACAGGCGTATATGGCAAACGGACGGTTTGTTCAAAAGCTTGTCAAAGAATAATACTAGGTTTTTCATCAAATAATAATCCGCAAGTAGGGTATACTCAACCGCGATTGTTTTGTGTAGTTAAATAAACTACATTAGACCATTGATCAATCCCTTATTATGTCGCGGCAATTTCGGTTCAGTAGCTTTTTACTTTTTCTAACGGTAATGTTTTTTACCCAACTTGCTTTTGGCCAGTTGCCCGATTTTACGCTCGCCGGAATCGCGACCAATGAAACCTGCACTGCGAACGCTTCAGTCACCTACACGGTAAGTGGCACCGATCCCGGCGCAACGCTGATTTACCGCATTTTCAAATTGCCCGATACCATCACCCCGATTGCCGTGACCAGTGCCAACGCGTTTGGCGGGCTTACCGCTGGCGATTATCGCATTGTAGCCATTCAATCACTCGGGAGCCAAACCAATTCGCAGCAAATCGATTTGCATATTGACAACCAAATAGTGCCTGTTACATTCAGTATTGCGGGCCAGCCGGCAGCCTATTGCGGGACCACAGCCAGTATGACCGTCAACGCTACGCAAGGCAATCCGGTGAGTTATGAGATTATTTCGGGGCCTGTGACTTTTCCTCCGCAGCCTTCTAATGTTTTTTCGGGTTTGCCGCCAGGCGATTATGTTGTCCGGGTCAATGACAATTGTGGTGATGGCGTGGTGCAGGCGTATCACTTTGAGCCGCCGCCGCCCAATATCAGTGTGGCCCTCGTCCAGAATTGCGACCTGGTTGATTGCAATACTAAAAATATTTCGTTCGATATTGCGGCGTTAGGAAATTCCGCAATTGGTTACCCGCTGCAGATTGAACTCGTCCTGATTGCCCAAGGATTTCCTGCGGTAGGACTCTATCAAGGGGTGACCTCGGGCAGCGCGTCGCAAGTTAATGTTCTGTTTACAATCCCTTATCACGATGTTGCCTCGTACCAGGTTATTATCCGGGTCACCGATGCGTGCGGCAATGTGATACCACGCTCTTATTTACTGCAAATGCAGCCAAAAGTAGACCTTGTGGTCAACGAGTTTGACGCCTGTGATGACCAACTCGATATCGGTTTGTGCAATATGCTCCCGCCATATACTGTAGCGTTCCTCTCGGCACCGGCGGGTTTCAATCCGGCAGATTTCAATGCAGGCCATCCCGGGCCATTTGCTACCGGTCAGATTTCGTATGTGCCAAACGCCCAACACGATTTGCCCGAGGGAAATTATGTTGTACAAATTACAGACGCCTGCGGGAGAACTGTTAGCGACTCGGCCGAAATCATCAGGAAAGTCACCGATCACAAGCTCGTGACATTATATGAGAATTGCGTGCCCCAATATTATGTGTTTATTCCCAATGAAGGAATTTCGCCGGCTACAGTGGTACTTACCTCGGCACCAGCTGGTTATCCTGGCGTAGTTCCCGATGATATGTCGGATATGATTTCGGGAGGCAACTTTTCTATGTACCTGCCAACAGCTCCTGGAACTTATGTTTTTACCGGAGTCAATGTATGTGGGGACACTTACACCCGAACCGTTACGATATTGAACGCGCCGCCGGAAGTGACGGCAGAGGGGTCAATCGTTCCGGCTTGCAGCACCAACGGAAACGCCACGATCGTACTTATGAACGCTCCTCCGATTGCTTCTGTAATCATGACCGCAGCGCCTGCTTCTTATCCAAATACAGTCCCGCATGACGTAAGTAGTTTTATTGTTTCTAATACTACCTGCAGTGTCACCGGGCTACCCATAGGCAATTACACTTTTGTGGTAACCGATGCCTGTGGTACGACTTATCCGCCTGTGAGCGCAACGATTGCTCCCGGTACCGCCCAAAATGTACCCACTGTAGAATTTTTAAGAGGTTGCGAAATCGGTGTGGGTTCTATGCGTATGAAACCACCAATCTCTAAACTGGTGCAGGTAATCATTACCAGTGCGCCGGCTGGATTTGGATTTGCCTTGCCATATGATGTTTCTTTTAACATTGTTCCGGCCACGGGTATTTTCTTTATGAACTCGCTGCCGCAAGGCACTTACATCTTCCATACTAAAGATTTGTGTGACATAGAAAACGACGTGACTGTGCAATTGCCAGGTTCGCAGGTTTCTGTCAATCAGGTCAATTTGATTGCCAACTGCGGCTCTTTCGACCTCGATTTGCGTTATGTAGAAGCACCGCCGTTTGTACAGGAATTTTGGTTGCAGCGATTGAACCCGGTGACCGGCAATTGGGAGCATCCGCTTACCGGAGTGGTTTACACCGACGGAACAATTCCTACTAATGTGAATTCTTACCGCATCGTCAATCAGGCCATAAACTATAATATTGCCGCGTTGGGAACCTTTAGGGTACTTAAGCGCGTCGTTATTTTTAACAACGGAAACCCGGTCACCACCAATTGTTTCATTTCTATCAAAGAGTTTGAATTCAATAATGAGCTCAGTATCGTTTCTACGGGAGCAGTTCCCTGCAGCAACAGCAGTTATGATGTGTTCATCACCGCAGCCGGTGTAGCGCCGTACATTTATCGGATTACCGAAAAAGATGGCAATCCCTTTTTGATAGACAACGGAGGCTCAAATATTTTCTCAGGACTTGCATCCGGCATTTATAATTTTCAGGTAGAAGACAGTTGTGGCAATATTGTCAATAGATTGCTCGATATTACGACGCTCGAATTGCCGTCGGTTTTTCCCAACAATCTTTGCGAAGGCCAAAACGCTCAACTATCGGTACAGCCTATTTCCTTTCTGAGTTACCAATGGTGGAACGCCAACGCGTCGGGCAACATTTTAAGCACCACTAATGAACTGGTGTTTTCCCCGTTCTCAAACGCCACGACACCGGGAACCTATTATGTCAGGATTTATTCTACAAGTAATTTGTCTTGCATAGACATGACCATTCCTTACGTGGTATCTGCTTCGGTCGTGCCCAATGCAGGTAATGACGGCAGCCGGATTGTCTGTGGCAACTCTGCCAATATCGATTTGTTCTCGCTACTTGGAACGCCCTATGACACCGGAGGAACCTGGACAGAAATCACGGCCAGCGGCGCACTCAATGCCAGTAACTGGACACCCAATGCCATCGACTATGGGACGTATTCGTTTGAATATTTGGTAAGCAATGGTGCATGTAACCTTACCGATACGGCCAATGTGACCATCCACCTCAATCCAACACCCAGCGATCCGGTAATCCATGTGGGTCAGGCTTTCTGTACCGATGAAACCATCGAGTTGCAGGTAGATGACATTGCAGGTGCGACTTACCAATGGATTGGACCCAATAATTTCAGTTCAAACCTTCAAAATCCGATTATCCAAAACAGCACAGTTGCCAATGGCGGGACGTACACCGTGACGGTCAACCTCAATGGTTGCGAATCTCAGGCGGCCATTGCGCTCAATGTAGCACCGCTGCCCGATTTTAAGATAGATGCCGGTTGCGTTTCTGGGATATTTACCTTGGCGGTAAAGTCCAACGAATCACTGGGCACCCAATACGATTCGTATTCGTGGAGCGGCCCGAATAATTTCAATGCCACAGGGAATCCGGTCAACCTCACCGCAGGTACACCCGGATTTTACACGGTGACGGTAACCAACGACGAAGGTTGTACGATTGAGCAATCGGTTCAGGTAACCAATACACTCTGCACCATCCCTAACGTCATCACACCCAATGGCGACGATTTCAACCAGAATTTTAACCTGTCGGGCTTGGATGTGAAACGACTGGAAATTTACAGCCGTTGGGGCAGGCTGGTTTACGAAGCCAACAATTACATTGATGAGTGGCATGGCCAAAACATGCACGGCGGCGAGTTGCCCGATTCCACCTATTACTACATTATCTACCTCCGGACAGGAGACGAAAAACAGGGATGGGTATTCAAACAGGCGTGGTAGCCGCAAGCGTTTTAGCCACCTTTGAGTTGTGCCTCGCGCACTTTCTTGAACAGGTTTGAAGAGTAAACAAAATCAACAATCGCCTGATTGTCTGTTTTAAAAATCTCATCTTTGGTGCCCTGCCATTCCTTGATGCCGTTTTTGAGGAAAATGATGTTCTCGCCAATTTCCATCACCGAGTTCATGTCGTGCGAGTTGATGACCGTCGTAATGTCGTACTCTTCTGTAATTTCCTTAATCAGGTTGTCAATCAACATAGAAGTATTGGGATCGAGCCCGGAGTTGGGTTCGTCACAAAACAAATATTTGGGGTTGTTTACAATGGCGCGCGCAATGGCGACCCTTTTTTGCATACCGCCCGAAATCTCCGACGGCAGTTTATGGTGTGCATCAATCAGATTCACGCGTTTGAGCGCAAAATCTACACGGTCGCCGATTTCTGATCTGGAACTCTTGGTAAACATGCGCAGCGGAAACCCCACATTCTGCGCCACCGTCATCGAATCAAACAACGCGCTGCCTTGAAAGACCATTCCGATTTCTGTTCTGAGGGCGCGTTTCTCGTCTTCGGTCATTTCCCAATAGCGGCGTCCATCGTACTCAATGGTACCCGAGTCTGGCCGGTGGATGCCCAGCAAAGTCTTGAGCAAAACCGTTTTTCCTGAACCCGATTGCCCAATAATCAAATTGGTTTTTCCGGTTTCGAAAATAGTAGAAATGCCCTTGAGTACCTTTTGTCCGCCAAACGATTTCTCGACGTTTTTTACCTCTATCATGTCAAAAGCAATTGCGTTAATATATAATTCATCAGGATAATGGTCACCGATGTCCATACGAACGACACGGTGCTGGCCTTACCCACTTCGAGCGCGCCACCTTTCATATAGTAACCGTGGAACGACGGAATCGTCGCGAGCAGCAACGCAAAAACAAACGTCTTGATAAACGCATATGCGATATGGAAAGGGATAAACTCCTGCTGCAAACCGCCCACGAATTCGGCACTTGACCCAAATCCGCCATAGACGGCCGCAATCCATCCGCCCAAAATACCAAGGAACATTGAAATCCCAATCACAAAAGGATAGAGCAGCAGCGCCATGAGTTTAGGGAAAACAAGATAATTGAGCGAGTTCACGCCCATAACCTCTAGTGCGTCGATCTGTTCGGTCACCCGCATCGTACCAATGCTCGAGGTAATGAACGAACCCATTTTTCCAGCCATAACAATCGATATGAACGTTGGGGCAAACTCCAAAATCACCGACTGGCGCGTCGCAAAACCAATCAAATATTTCGGGATCAAAGGGTTGGTGAGGTTCAGCGCGGTCTGTATCGCCACAACACCACCCACGAAAAAAGAAATAAACGCCACGATTCCCAACGAACCGATAATCAAATCGTCAATTTCCTTGAGGATCAGGCCTTTCATCACAGACCATTTGGTAGGCTTGTTGAAAATCTCTTTCCACATCAAAAAGTACTTCCCAATCTGCGATAAATACCGTACGAGCATCATATTTTTTTAATAAGGGCTAAGATAGTTATGAAATGTGAAATATGGATTATGAATGAAGCGTTTTTGGGATTTTTTTATGGCGTTGCGCTCGTACCTCGCGCCGCGCTTTCCACTGCAATTTTTATTTTGCTGCGTTGCACTGCGCGAAAATAAAAGATTTCCGCTTCAATCGCTAACGCGGGCCGTCGTATCACCCAAACAACTTTCCTTTCATTTTACCCCATCGATAATTCCGAATGAATTTTGCCTGTTCCTTGCTAACCAATAGCGGCTTCCCGGCCAATTTCGCTTTAAAAAATCCCATCATATAATCTAAAAACAACAATGGTTTTTTCTTCATCATGGCCAGTTTACCCGATGCGATTGCCGTAATCCAAAAACCATAACCCAAACTGTAAAACGCTTCTCCTTGCTTGTAACGCGCGGTTTTGTTGTAATTGGCGCCGGTAGGCTTGAGGTGCTTGACTTTGAGGCTTTCGTCGGTCACGACTTGCCAGCCGTAGAATTTACAGAGGAGCTCGTCTACCGTGTCCCAGCCCATCGCCGGTTTGAGCCCGCCGATTTGCTCGAAACAAGATTTCCGGTAGGCTTTGAACGCGCCGCGGATGTGGTCTTTGTCTGTGAGGTTTTCTAAAATCCAATCGCCATTTCGTTCAATATAGGCAAATCCGCCCACCATGCCGATTGTTGCATCCGACTCAAAATGTTTAATGATCGTTTCAAAATAGTTGTTTGGCAAAATCAAATCAGCGTCGAGCTTGACGATAAAATCATAGTCGGTGTCTAAAGTGTCGAGCCCTTTCTGGAATGCTCGGATGACTTTGCTTCCGGGTAGATGAATGGCCTGGGAAGTGGCCTGTACCAATCCGACAAACGCATGTTCCTGTGCAAATTCACCTACGATTTGGGCCGTAGTATCGGTAGAATGGTCATCGACCACCACAATTTTTTGGGGTAAAACCGTCTGCGAAACCAATGATTGCAAGGTGAGCCCGATAAACGAAGCCTCATTGTGTGCGGGAATGACGACGTAATATTTCATAAGCATCCGAAGTGCTGCAAAGCTATCGATAAAATTCAAAAAAACAGTACGTCGCCCGTAGGTTCTGTCACATCAAGTCATTTTTCTACTACATTTGTTTCACATAAAACCTATGGATTATGAGACGATTGGGTATCGCATTCTTTTTATTATTGGCTGTTCACTCGTTTGCGCAAGACTTGCAAGAGGGCTTATTACTCAAGTATAACTTTGACGGCAACACCAACGATAGTAGCGGGAACGGATACCACGGGACGTCGTTTGCGCTCACTTATGGTAACGATCGGTTCGGGCATCCCAATTCGGCGACTTATTTTAACGGCACCAACAGTTATATGAATTTCCCCAATCTTGCCTTGCTCAAGCCCAATTTGCCGGTTACGTTTTCGTTTTATGTCAAATACCTCAGCGAGGATTACCATCGGCAGGTGGTATTCAATACGTCGTTTGAGGCCAATCGTTGTACGGGTGTCTGGTTCAATTCGTCACTCACCAACACTGCGCACGCTATCAATTACGGGAACGGCGTCTACAGTTATTCTCCGGCCACACGGCAAACTTTTTTGTGCCAGAAGCCCATCGATGTTAACGTTTGGTACCATTTGGTGGTTGTGGTCAGTTCGGCAACCGATATGAAAATATATTTCGATTGCGAAAATATCACCGAAGGCGCTTACTCGGGATCTGGCGGTTCTCTGGTATATTCTTCGAATCCGGGCTGTATTGGTAGGCACGATCGCAACCTCGATGATCCAACCGATTACCTCGAAGGATATGTCGACGATTTCCAGTATTGGAACCGCGCGCTCACGAGCGAAGAAATTAGCCAACTGTGCCTGATGTTGCCAACCGATCAATTTGCAAGTGCGTCTGGCAAAGGACTGGTGCTTTATCCGAATCCGGCCAATGACAAGCTGCACATTCAATCCGATTTACCCAACATCCAATCGTTTGCGGTATACAATTCTCTGGGACAAGTGATGTATTCTGGCGATTTTCTTCCTTAAATTGATGTCGCGCATTTTGTTCCCGGCCTTTATTTCGTGACTGTCAAAAATGACCAAACGAGCCTGACCAGGAAAATCCTTGTAGGGCATTAAGCCAATGCCGAAATTAAGTAGGCAAAGACGCTGATAATTGTATCAGAGTTTTTAATTTTAGGGCATGGGAATCATCAAAGAAAGTTTGTATAAAATTGCCGCGGGCGGCATTTTATCGTTGTTTAAGAATCAGTCGGTTTTTCCGTATTATCACTTGGTGAGAAATGACAAGGTCGCGCACATAGAAAACCTGTATCCTTATAAAAACATTGACCAGTTTAGGAGCGACATTGATTTGCTGCTCCAAACCTACAAACCGCTCGAGCCAAAGGAATTATTGCAACAGGTAAAAACCAAAAACTGCTTTTTGCTCACTTTTGACGATGGACTCGAGGAAATCTATTCGGTTATTTTCCCTATCCTTAAAGAGAAAAACATCAAGGCTGTATTTTTCATCAATCCCGATTTTGTAGACAATAAGCAGAGTTTGTACAAGCACGATATCAGTCTTATTATCAATTACCTCGCGCATCGCGGTTTCAAAGCCAGCGAGGTTGATAGAGTGTGCGCTATACTGGAAATCGAAAACGCCAACTCTAATGACCTCATACAAAAAATAAAATCCACGCCTTATGCCCAGCGCAATAAAATTAAGCAAGTGGCAACAGCATTGGGCTTGGATGTAAACGGCTATCTGGGGTCACAACGCCCTTATATTTCTAAATCGCAAATAGCCGAAATGCTAGAAGCTGGGTTTTATTTTGGCGGACATACGTTATCGCATCCGCCGTTGGTGCAGCTTACGCACGAACAGCAAAAGGCAGAAATTATCGGGTCGATAGAATGGGTCAAGACGAATTTTGATGTGAGTTACGCCATGTTTGCCTTCCCTTTTTCGGATAAGGGAATTTCGCGCAGGCTTATCGACGAATTGTTTGAATACGACCCGAATTTGTTGCTTTTTGGTAATTCGGGACTCAAAAAAGATGTCCACAGCAGGATCATCCAGCGTTTTTCACTCGAAAATCCAAAGCGGCTTCCGGGCAAACTAATCGTATCCGAAAACCTTTACAAATTTTACAACCAACTCACCGGCCAATACAAGCTCAAAAGACGATGAATGAGATCAGGAAAATACGCATCAGCGACATTCCCGCGTTGCTCGAAGATACCGCTTTCTGGGAACACGAATTCCTTTCGGTAAGCCGGCATCGCTTGTATTCGCACTACAAAAACCCCAATGCGCAGCCCGACGACCTTGTGTTGCTATTGGCCTATACCAATAGTGAACTGGTTGGGTATATGGGCGTTTTCACCGATAAGGTTGTCCTCGATGGCAAAACCAACAAAATTGGCTGGCTTTCAACCTGGTGGGTGCATCCCAAAACCAAAGGCAGCGGCATTGGTCGTGAAATCCTCAATACGATGTATGAATCCCTCAACGGACAAATCGGGATTTCGCAGTTCACGCCGAGCGCCAAAAGGGTGTACGATAAGTCGGGGTATTTTTATACGCTCAAGGATAATCTGGGCATGAAGGCGGTTTTGCGCAGCAATCTGGGTTTTGTGGTTCCGGCTGTTTTCCCCAAATCCAAGCCGCTTTGGCCTTTATTCGATGCCGTCGATAGCTTCCTCAATATTTTTATCAACTGCAGACTATCATTCCAAAAGATTCATTTAAGAAGGCAGCTTAAAGGAGTGCAGGTCGACTATCTCAATCGCATTGATGCCGAAACCGAACAAGTGATTCGCTCGCACGACAAAAACCATATCTCCCCAAAAACCAACGCTTTTTTTGAATGGCTCAAAGCCTGGAATTGGGTCCAGGAGTCGCCGCTACTGGGGTTGACCAACAAAAGCCAATACGAGTTTTCTATCTACGATCGCAAGTTCAACATTTACCTGATGAAGATCGTAACAAAAGGCAAATGCATTGGTTTTTTGGTTTTGCAAAGGCGCAACTATGTATGCAAAATATTGTTTTCATACGCCGATGCACGCCACGCCGGCACGATTGCAAATGTCATCAAACTGCAGTGTATGCAACAAAACGTTAGGGAAATTATCTGTTACGACGAAGCGATCAACCGGCATCTCAACCAATCTTTTGTGTTTTTGTACAAGACCAAAAAAGTCAAGCAGTCGATCATTTCAAAAGTATTCCAAAAACAGGATTTTGACGATACGGTGATGAATTTCGGCGACGGTGACTGTAGTTTCGCCTAAGCGCGCTCGGCGTAAATGATGTAGTAACGGTTTGTGAATCGCCTAAGCAATGGCCTCAAACCGATGCTTTTGGTTGGGTTCGTCCACTTTTCTCTCGCTATGATTTTCCAGCCGGTTTTCTCTAAAAGCCAATCCAATTGCCAATCTTCGAACTCGTGGTAATGCCTGTCCCAAGGATCGGTCTTGCTGCGGTAAGCCGGAGAAAACCACAGGCGCATAGGGATTGAAATAAACAACTTATTGGCTGTTATTTCCTTTAAAATGGTGTAGGGATTGAGTAGGTGCTCGAATATTTCAAACGCGGTAACCACATCGGCAGTAGATTTTTTAAGCGCAGTCTGGTCTACATCGAGATCTTCGCCGGTTGTATTGGTCACCAAAAAACCATCTTCTTTCATAATCAGTGAAAACGGGTTTTCAACACCCAAATCCAAAATATTTTGAGAGTGACCGATATGTTTCCTGAGGAACTCGAGGGTGTGTTTGAATCGTTTGTTTGGATATACTTTTTCGTACATGGTTTTAACCGCTAGGCCGCAAAGATAGCAAAAGATTTTGCCTGAAAATCAATACCGGTACACAAACGCATTAATGTTCATACCCGCGCCAACCGAAGCAAACACCAGGACATCGCCTTTTTGGATTTCATGGTTTTCAATCTGTCCCTTGGTCAGCAAATCGTACAAAGTAGGTACAGTAGCTACACTGCTGTTGCCGAGTTTGTGGATGCTCATGGGCATGATGTTTTCTGGTGCCGATTTGCCGTATAGTTTGTAAAAACGGTGGATAATCGCCTCGTCCATTTTTTCATTGGCCTGGTGGATCAGCACTTTTTTCACCTGGTCTATTGCCACGCCGCTTTTATCGAGGCAGCTTTTCATGGCTTGCGGAACCTGATTCAATGCGAACTCATAAATCTTTCGGCCTTGCATTTTAATGTAACGCACATCAGGATCGAGGTCTTTGTTGAAAGAATTCCCGAATGATAGGAAATACGCCTCGTCGTAAGAATAAGTGGCGCTTTCGTAGGCGAGCAAGCCAGTGTCGTCATCAGATGCTTCTACAACCGAAGCACCCGCGCCATCCGAGTAAATCATACTGTCGCGATCATGCACGTCTACCACACGTGAAAGCGTTTCGGCGCCGATAACCAAACAGCGTTTGGCCATGCCCGATTTGATGTAGGCGTTGGCCTGAAGCATGCCTTCAATCCACCCCGGACAACCAAAAAGGATGTCGTAAGCCACGCATTTTGGGTTCTTGATTTGGAGTCTGTGTTTGACGCGTGTGGCCAAACTCGGCACGGTATCGGTTTGGATGGCTCCCGGTTTTACATCGCCAAAATTATGCGCAAGGATGATATAGTCTAAAGTTTCAGGATCGATCCCCGAATCGGCGATGGCCTTTTGTGCGGCGAAAAAAGCGAGGTCAGACGATTTGAGGTGCGATTCGGCGTAACGGCGTTCTTCTATTCCCGTGATACCCTTGAATTTTTTGATAATCACCTCGTTGACATAGGCAAATGGTGTCCCGTCGTCGTTCAAGAAAACATGCTTGTCGAAATCGGTATTTTTTACGGTTATTGCAGGGATATAGCTACCCGAGCCTGTTATTTTGATATTCATCAGGAGATTTGGTCAAAGATTATGGGTAAAAGTACCCATAATAAACGGCGTGGCGCGCGTATTTATTAGAAGTTTCCAAAAAATTGCAGAATAGCCGATAATACCCAATGTTAATTGCCAAATTCAAAAAAAATGTCCCGATTAATTTTCGGGACATCTTATTTAGTTTTCCATATAGGCTTCAATCGGCGCACAACTGCAAATCAGGTTGCGGTCGCCGTAAGCATCATCAACCCGACGCACACTCGGCCAGAATTTGTTTTCAGAAATGTAGTCTAGTGGGAATGCAGCTTGCTGGCGTGTGTACGGGAAATTCCAATCATCGGCGGTAATCATCGCCAAAGTATGCGGGGAATTTTTAAGTACATTGTTGGGGTTTTCGGCCACGGCAGCTTCAATTTCCTTGCGGATGGAAATCATCGCGTCGCAGAAACGGTCAAGCTCCTCCAGGTTTTCACTTTCGGTAGGCTCGATCATCAGGGTTCCGGCTACCGGGAAAGAAACAGTAGGCGCGTGGAATCCGTAGTCCATCAAACGTTTGGCAATATCAGTCACTTCGATGCCTTTTTGCTTGAAAGGGCGACATTCCAGGATCATCTCATGTGCGGCACGACCCATTTCTCCGGTGTATAGCGTATCATAATGGCCGGTGAGACGCTCTTTGATGTAGTTCGCGTTGAGGATGGCGTATTTGGTGGCATCGGTCAGGCCTTCGGCGCCCAGCATGGTGATGTATCCGTAAGAAATCAAACACACGAGAGCCGATCCCCAAGGTGCTGCCGAAATTGCGGTGATTGGTGTCTCGCCTCCCGTTGGAATCACAGGATTCGTTGGTAAAAACGGTACCAAATGTTTTGCCACGCAGATTGGGCCAACACCAGGCCCTCCGCCGCCATGCGGGATTGCGAATGTTTTATGCAGGTTCAGGTGGCAAACATCGGCACCAATCGTCGCCGGATTGGTCAATCCGACCTGAGCGTTCATGTTCGCGCCGTCCATATAAACCTGTCCTCCGTTTTCGTGGATGATTTTGGTGACTTCAATAATCGATGCCTCGTAAACACCATGTGTAGAAGGATAAGTCACCATCAGGCAAGATAAATTGGCTGCGTGCTTGATGGCCTTTTCGCGCAAATCCTCGACATCGATGTTACCGTTTTCTAATGTTTTGGTGACAATGATTTCCATACCGGCCATGGCAGCCGAAGCGGGGTTGGTTCCGTGTGCGGATGCCGGAATGAGTGCAATGTTGCGGTGATGGTCGCCTCTCGACATATGATAAGCGCGGATCACCATGAGCCCTGCATATTCGCCTTGCGCACCCGAATTGGGTTGCAAAGTCGTTCCTGCAAAACCGGTAATCACATTGAGTTGCTGCTCTAATTTCTTGAGCATCTCCTGATAGCCTTGCGCTTGGTTGAGCGGTGCAAAAGGGTGGATGTTGTTCCAGTTTGGGCTACTTAGCGGTAGCATTTCGGCGGCGGCATTAAGCTTCATGGTACAAGAACCAAGCGAAATCATCGAATGGTTCAATGCCAAATCTTTGCGTTCGAGCATTTTGATGTAACGCATCAGCGCCGTTTCTGAATGGTATTTGTTGAAAACGTCGTGTTGCAGGAAGGTCGAGGTGCGGCTAAAGCTTGACAGTACATTCGACTCGCCCAACTCGTTGATGGCCGTAGCGGTTTTTCCTGTGGCTTCGGCAAAGACCGAAACGATGGCGTTCAAATCGGCAAGGCTCACCGTTTCGTTCAAAGAAACCGATACCGTTTGTGCGTCTATGTAAAAGAAATTGATTTCCTTCTGCTCGGCGATTGCCCTTACTTTGTTTGCATCGGTTTTGATGACAATCGTGTCAAAGTAGGCCGTGTTGGTTTGGTGCAATCCGAGTTTTTCGAGTGCACCTGCAAGTGCAACGGCAGAAGCGTGGACTTTATCGGCGATATAACGCAAGCCTTTCGGGCCGTGGTACACTGCGTACATTCCGGCCATGACCGACAATAAAACCTGCGCGGTACAAATATTAGAGGTCGCTTTGTCGCGTTTGATGTGTTGCTCGCGGGTTTGCAAAGCCATACGCAGCGCACGGTTCCCATTTGCGTCAACCGTTACACCGATGATCCTTCCGGGCATACTGCGTTTGAACTCGTCTTTGGTGGCGAAATAAGCGGCATGCGGGCCACCGTAACCCAGCGGGACCCCGAATCTTTGTGTGGTCCCGAAAACCACGTCGGCACCCATTTCGCCTGGCGGGATGAGTTTGACCAAGCTTAGGATGTCGGCAGCAAAAGCGGTTTTGATTTCGGCAGTTTTGGCCTTCGATACAAATCCACTGTAGTCATTGATTTGCCCGTACTTGCCCGGATATTGCAGCATGGCACCGAAAAACTCCGAAGAAAAATCAAAAGTCTCATGGTTTCCTACCACCAATTCTACACCAATTGGGGTAGAACGGGTTTGCAATACCGACAAGGTTTGGGGTAATATTTCTTCTGAGACGAAGAATTTATTGACGTTGTTTTTCTTTTGGTCGCGGCTCCTGACATCGAAAAGCAATGCCATGGCTTCGGCTGCCGCAGTTCCTTCGTCGAGTAGTGAGGCGTTGGCGATTTCCATTCCCGTAAGTTCAATGACCATGGTTTGGAAATTGAGGATGGCTTCGAGTCGGCCTTGCGCAATCTCGGCCTGGTAAGGCGTGTAGGCGGTGTACCAACCCGGATTCTCAAAGACGTTGCGTTGTACGACTGCGGGAACAATGCAGGCGTTGTAACCCAGTCCGATATACGATTTGAAAACTTTGTTCTTGTTGCCGAGCTCATGCACGTGGTTCAGGAACTCATATTCGGTCATCGCAGGATCCAGGTCGAGCGGCGATTTTAGGCGAATGTCATCGGGCAGGGTCTCGTAAATCAATTGATCGATCGATTCCACGCCGATGGTTTTCATCATCTTGGCTAAGTCTTCTTCGCGCGGGCCGATATGTCTTAGGGCAAAAGCATCTGTTTTCATTAAGGTAGGGTTGTTTTTTTAACGTGCGTAAAATTAAAGATTAATCGCAAAATCGGTGGCTTTTTTAATGTCAATTTTTGAGTATTTGTTAACCGTTCGGGGTTCTTATTAACAGTTTGACTAATTTTACAAAATGGCAGTTTTGAGGCGCATTTTGGATTTTTATATAGAAGGCAGCATTCACGTGGCATTGTCCTGCGCGGCGCTGGTTTTGATGACGCAACATATGTTTGATTTGCCGCAAAATCTGTGGGTTGTTGGCTTTACATTCTTTGGGACAATCGTCGGGTACAATTTCGTGAAGTACGACGCGCTGGCCAGAACCGGAAAGCTCCCAATCAAGAAGCAACTTAAAGCCATTATCGCCTTGAGTGTCATGGCGTTTTTTGCTGTGGCCTTATGCTTTTTTAAATTGCAGCGACCAACGCAGCTCACGGCCATACTGTTCCTGGGCCTGACGATTTTATACACCCTTCCTTTTTTTCCCAACCGCAAAAATGCGCGCAACTGGAAAGGCGTCAAGATATACATGGTAGCGCTATGTTGGGTAGGGGCAACGGTGGTTTTGCCGGTATTGGATTCGGGTATTGTGATCACGAGCGATTTCTGGGTTAAATGTGTACAGCGATTTTTGTTGCTGTTTTCACTGATTCTGGTTTTTGAAATCAATGACCTTAAAAATGACGATCCGAACCTAAAGACCGTTCCGCAGCAGATAGGCGTGAAACGAACCAAAATTTTAGGAGTCGGATTGTTGGCGGTTTTTTACTTTCTGGAGTTTTTAAAACGTGATTTTGAGACGCGTCAACTGTTGGTCAACGCAATCATAGTTCCCATACTTGCGTTTTTGCTTTATTTTTCTAGTGAAAGCCGCAACAAATATTACACGTCCTTTTATGCAGAGAGCGTGCCGATTTTGTGGTGGTTACTCGTGGTGGTTTCAGGTTGCGTTTAAATTGGGTCGTTCGCTTCAGTTCGATGCCATCGCTAATTTGGTGACTTTCCTCTCCCGGATACTTCTATCGCCCTGAAGCTTTGCGCTACAACAATCCCGCGCGCCTAAGCAAAGCCTCTGGTTTCGGTTCCTGTCCGCGGAAGCGCTTGTATAAAGTCATTGGCGCTTCGGTGCCGCCTTTAGACAGTACGTTGTCCTTGAATTTCGTGGCGACTTCTTTGTTGAAAATCCCGTTTTCCTTGAAGTATTCAAAGGCGTCAGCGTCCAGGACCTCGGCCCATTTGTAGCTGTAATAGCCCGATGAATAGCCACCCTGGAAAATATGCGAGAAAGACGGGCTCATGGCGTTTTCAAGCACATCGGGATACAATTTCGTCGACTCGAACTGCTCATTTTCAAACGCCTTTAAATTCTTGATATTCGACGGGTCCTGTGCATGCCAACCCATATCGAGTAATCCAAAACTGAGCTGGCGCATCGTAGCCATTCCTTCCTGGAAACTCGCACTTTCCTTGATTTTTTCTACATATTCCATGGGGATTATCTCGCCGGTTTCATAATGATGGGCAAACAATTCCAAAGCTTCGGGCTCGTAACACCAGTTTTCCATGATCTGGCTCGGCAACTCCACAAAATCCCAGTACACCGATGTTCCCGAGAGATTCGGATACACCGTGTTGGCCAACATGCCATGCAAACCGTGGCCAAATTCGTGGAATAAGGTTGTCACCTCATTAAAGGTAAGCAATGACGGTTTGGTCGCCGTGGGTTTGGTAAAGTTGCAGACATTCGAGATGTGCGGCCTTTCATTGACGCCGTCCTTAACATATTGTGATTTGAATGACGTCATCCAGGCACCGTTGCGTTTGCCCTTACGCGGGAAAAAGTCGGCGTAGAAAATAGAAACGAGTTCGCCGTTTTCATCCGTCACTTCATATGTCACGACTTCTTCGTGGTATTTGTCGATGTCGAAGATCTCGGTAAAGCTGAGGCCATAGAGTTTTTTGGCGATGGTGAACGCGCCTTCTAAAACTTTCTCCAATTGAAAATAAGGCTTGAGTTTTTCATCATCGAGGTTGAACAACTGCTGTTTGAGTTTCTCCGAATAATACGCGCCGTCCCATTTTTCTAATTTTTCAATGCCGTCAAGTTTTTGCGCAAAGCTCGTTAACTGCGCAAATTCATATTCGGCGGCGGGTTTGGCCTTGACGAGCAAATCATTGAGGAACGACTTGACTTTTTCGGGTGTTTGCGCCATGCGTTCCTCGAGCACAAAATGCGCGTGGGTTTTATAACCCAGCAAGTTCGCACGGTCGTATCGCAATTTGGCAATCTGCAATACATTTTGGGTGTTGTCATTGGCATTGCCACGAAAAGCCTTGGCACCGTTGGCAATGGCGAGCTGTTTGCGCAACTCTCGGTTGTCGGCATAGGTCATGAACGGGATATAACTAGGGTAATCCAAGGTAAAGATCCAACCTTCCTTATCAAGGCTCTTGGCGAGTTGTTGCGCGGCTTCTATTGCGCCTTCGGGCAAGCCCGACAGTTCTTTTTCATCGGTGAGATGCAATTGAAAATCATGGGTTTCGGCCAAAACATTTTCGCCGAATTGCAAACTCAATCTTGACAATTCCTTGTCGATTTCGCGTAGTTTGAGTTTGTCATCTTCCGAAAGGTTCGCACCATTGCGGGCAAAACCTTTGTATTTTTTTTCGAGTAAGGTGGATTGCTCAGGAGTAAGTTTGAGGTTTTCACGATTTTCATAAACCGATTTCACCCGCGCAAAAAGTGCCGCATTCAACCGCACATCATTGCCAAAATCAGACAACCAAGGCGAAACTTCCTGCGCGATTTGCTGGATCTCGTCGTTGGTTTCGGCCGAGTTGAGGTTAAAGAAAATACTCGAAATCCTATCGAGGGTGTCGCCGCTAAAGGCCAGCGCTGCGATCGTGTTCTCAAAAGTCGGTGCTTGGGGATTATTGGCTATCGTGTCGATTTCTACCTTGGCAGCCGCTATGGCTTGCTCAAAGGCAGGTTTGAAATCTTCGTTCTTGATTTGCGAAAACGGCGCCGTGTCGTATTTGGTGTTGAATTTTGATGTCAGTATACTCATGGTGATAGGTTCAGGGTTCAGGGAACAGGGTTCAAGGCGTACAGAAACCCTGTACCTTGCACCCTGTACCCGGAGCCAATTATTTTTTTAAATTTCTCGAAGATTCCTCCACAGAATCCTTGAGGCTTTCCTTATAAGCGATGATTTTCTCCAGCACATTCTTATCGTGGCTGCCAATAATCTGCGCGGCCAAAATCCCGGCGTTTTTACCGCCATTCAAAGCCACGGTCGCAACAGGGACGCCGCCTGGCATTTGCAGGATAGACAACACAGAATCCCAACCGTCGATAGAATTACTCGATTTTACCGGTACGCCAATTACGGGCAAGGGTGACATTGAGGCCACCATTCCGGGCAAATGCGCTGCGCCACCGGCTCCGGCAATAATTACCGAGATGCCTCTCAGGTGCGCATTTTTGCTAAAATCGACTAACTTTTCTGGGGTGCGGTGCGCCGATACGATGTCGGTTTCGGTCTCGATTCCAAAACCGGCGAGGACGTCGATGGCTTCTTGTAGGATGGGCAGATCAGAAATGCTGCCCATGACGATGGCTACTTTCATTTTAATTGATAATTGACAATTAATAATTGATAATGCTTTTTTTTGGGCGGTGCGCTTCGTGCCTCGCGCCGCGCTGTCCGCTATATCTTTTGTTTCTTGCAGTCACAAAAGGATGCCGCTTCCATCGCTACCGCGAACACCGGAGATTTGGGTTGCTTTGACTTTACGCAGATTACACAAATGACACAGATTAAGAATCAAAAAAATCTGTGAAATCTGTGAAATCCGTGTTTATTTTTTGCAAACAACCCTAATCGTATTTTTAACTTCCCCGGCAATCTTTCTAGCTTCGGTCATATCTTCATTCACAATCGTGACGTGTCCCATTTTCCTGAACGGGCGCGTTTGTTTCTTGCCGTAAATGTGCGGCGTGACGCCGGGAATCGCCAGGATTTGTTCTATATTTTCATACACCACATCTCCAGAAAATCCTTCGGCACCCACCAAATTTACCATAATTCCCGCGACTTTGCTAGCGGTATTTCCGAGCGGTAAATCTAAAATGGCGCGCAAATGGTTTTCAAATTGCGAGGTATAACTGGCCTCGATTGAGTAATGTCCTGAATTGTGTGGCCTTGGCGCCACTTCATTGACCAATATTTCGTCGTTGTGCGTCTGGAACATTTCTACGGCGAGCAAGCCCACGTGGTCAAATTTTTCAGAAACGTCGAGCGCGATTCGGATGGCTTTTTGCGCTATTTTTTCGTCAATCCTTGCGGGACAAATAACGTATTCTACCTGGTTGGCTTCGGGATGGAACTCCATTTCCACGACGGGATAGTTGACCACTTCGCCCGATGGGTTTCGGCACACGATCACCGCGAGTTCATTTTTAAACGGTACCATTTGCTCGGCAATACATTCTACATCGGGCAAAAGAGCCGTATCGGCCAGCGACCGAACGATTTTTACACCGTTGCCGTCATAACCAAACTGCGTGCATTTCCAGACAAATGGCAAGGTGATGCTGTTGTTTTTGATGGTGAGTTGCAAGCCTTCGAGCTGGTGGAATTTCTGAAAAACCGCCGTCGGGATGCCTTTATCAAAATAGAAATCCTTTTGTGTGCCTTTGTTTTGGATAAGCCGCAAGGTTTTGGGCGAAGGATAGACTTTCAATCCTTCTTTTTCAAGCTGCTCCAAAGCCTCGAGGTTGACCAGCTCGATTTCAAACGTAAGCAAATCGACTTGTTTGCCAAAAGTGTAAACCGTGTCAAAATCCATGAGGTCGCCTTCAATGAATTTGTCACAGGCTATGCGTGACGGTGCTTCGGGGCTTGGGTCTAAAACGTAGGTCTGGATGTCAAACTTTCTGGTTTCGGCAAGTAGCATTTTACCAAGTTGGCCGCCGCCGAGAATGCCGAGTTTGAAATCGGAGGAAAAAAAGTTCATTTGTAGCAGTGTTGTAGTTGTACGCAAAGATACTTTAACCATTGGGAATTGGCAACTCCTAATTTTAGAGACCGCATAGTTGCCAGAAATCTTTAGGGTGTTTTGGCGAGTTTTTTTAAGATTTCTCTCGCCGCGGCTTTGTAGGCAGCCGAATGGTGCTGGTAGTCTTTATCCAGTATGGTTTTGAGTTCGGGATGGATCCAGTCGATATGTTGCCCAATTACAAAAAGGGTTCGCATGGCGTAGGCTTTGGCGGCCACTTTGGTATCGCCGATGAGCCAGTCAAAATCGGCTTCGATGATTTTCTGGAGTTGGTCTGGTGAAAGTGAAATGCCGGTTTCAGGTTTTTTGAAATGTGCGTCTACAAGCAACTGGCAAATTTTTGAAATGGGCCTTATGGCACTTTCGTCGTTGAGTTTTGAAAGGTTGGCACAGATAAAATCGAGCGGCTCTATAAACCATTTTAGCCTTTCGTAGGCTACGATTTCAAGAATCCAGCACGCTTTATGCGAATCTTTATCTTGCACCTCAAAAGCGAATCGTACCAAGGGAGCAAATTCAGCAGGATTGGCAAGGATATAGTCCTTGTTTTCATCCCTTGGCTTTCGGTGGGCCGAACAATTCCTGACACGCTCGTAAAGGTTGCTACTCATTTTACAAATATATTTTAAAAAAGTAAAAATACGTGTGGCTTAATCCTTTAAGAGTTCTTAAATTTGTGGCTTATTTCTAAACGCATCATGATACAACTCCACGACAAACATTTTGTGCCTTTCATCTCGGCAGAAGAGATCGATTTTGCACTCGCCAACATGGCCAAACAAATGGATGATGATTTTTTTGACGAGGTTCCGGTTTTTGTAGGTGTCCTCAACGGCGCATTCATGGTGATGTCTGATTTGATGAAACACTACCGCGGCATGTGCGAGGTGAGTTTCGTGAAAATGGCTTCTTATGAAGGCACGCAGACTTCGGGCGAGGTAAAGCAACTCATTGGGCTCAACCAAGACCTCGAAGGAAAAACAGTGGTGGTGGTAGAAGATATCGTGGATACCGGTCATACCATTGAAGCGCTCAAGGCGATTTTCAAGGAGAAGAAAGTCAAGCATTTCAAGATTGCCACCTTGTTCTTAAAGCCCGACGCTTATAAAAAGGACATCAAGATCGATTATGTGGGCATTCGCATTCCGGATAAATTTATTGTGGGTTATGGGCTCGATTATGACGGTTTGGGACGAAATCTGCAAGACGTCTACCAACTCGCCGAGTAAATCTGAAATCCGAAATCTAAAATCTAAAATCTGAAATCTAAAATATTCATGATCAACATCGTTCTTTTCGGGAAACCGGGCGCAGGAAAAGGTACCCAGGCAGAGTTTTTAAAAGAAAAATATAATTTAGTGCACCTGTCTACCGGCGATATATTCAGACACAACATCAAAACCGGAACCGAGCTCGGGATTTTAGCCAAAAGCATCATCGACCGCGGCGATTTGGTTCCCGACGAAATTACGACCAATATGCTTAAGGATGCCGTAGACAGCAATCCAGACGCGAACGGTTTTTTGTTTGACGGGTATCCGCGTACCATCGCGCAAGCTCAGGCTCTCGACAAGATTTTAGCAGATAAAGGTTCACAGAATACCGCCACGATTGCCCTCGAAGCAGACGATGAAATCCTAGTGGCGCGTTTGCTTGAAAGAGGGAAAACTTCTGGCCGTGCCGATGACCAGGATGAAGCCAAGATCCGCAATCGTTATCAGGAATACAATGAGAAAACGGCTCCGCTGATTGATTTTTATACCGCACAAGGAAAATTTCACGCCGTGAACGGCATCGGTTCGATCGCCGAGATTACCCAAAGATTGAGCAGCGTCATTGACAGCTTGTAATTGGTTATGGTTAAAGGGCAATTCCTATTTAACGAAATAGCCTAAATTTAGTACATGGAAATACTCATTATCCTTTTTTTAATATTGCTCAACGGCGTATTTTCGATGTCAGAAATTGCGCTGATATCGGCACGTAAAAACCGCTTGGAAACCGCCGCGAAAAAAGGAAATGCCAACGCCAAAGCGGCACTTGACCTGGCCAATTCACCCAACAAATTTTTATCGACGGTACAAATCGGGATTACCCTGATCGGAATCCTCACGGGTATTTTCTCGGGCGACAAAATCACGATGGACGTGCAGCAGTTCATAGAAGGATTTGCTACGCTCAAACCCTATGCAGACTCTATCGCCGTTGGGATTGTGGTACTGGTGCTGACTTTTTTCTCGCTGGTCTTGGGAGAATTGTTGCCCAAACGTATCGGGCTGAATTATCCCGAAGCGATTGCTAAAGCTACAGCGGTGCCCATGCGCGTGATCTCTATCGCGACGGCGCCTTTTATTTGGCTACTCACGGTTTCTACCGAATTTTTGCTCAAGGTACTCAACATCAAACCAACTGCCGACGGCAAAGTAACCGAGGAAGAAATCAAAGCCATCATCAAAGAAGGGACAGAAGGCGGCGAGGTACAGGAAATTGAGCAGGACATCATGGAGCGCGTATTTCACATTGGTGATCGCAAGGTGAATTCGCTCATGACACATAGAAAATCGGTGGTTTTCTTACCGCTCAATGCCGACAAGAACCAGGTCAGGGAAATGATGCTCAAGGAGCTCCATTCTATCTATCCCGTGTATGACAAGGATTATGACGATGTGGTTGGTGTGGTGAACCTCAAGAATATTTTTGCCCATTTTGAAAACCCCAGGTTCAGCCTCAAAAGTATCATGACCGATGCACCTTTCATTATTGAACACACCACGGCGTACAAAGCACTCGAAAATTTCAAGAAAAGCGGCGTGCATTATGCGTTTGTTTCTGACGAATACGGTGTTTTTCAAGGCGTGATCACGCTCAACGACATACTCGAAGCGCTAGTAGGTGACGCTGCCGAATTTTATAAGGATGACTTTCAATTGGTGGCACGTGAAGACGGCAGCTGGCTTGTAGACGGGCACTATCCGCTACACGATTTCCTGACTTATTTCGATTTGGATGACCTGACCGGAGATTATGAAGTAACGACGGTAAGCGGGCTGGTTATGACCGAAATGTCGCGTATCCCCAAACAAGGCGAAAAACTCATCTGGCAAAGATTTGAACTCGAAGTGATCGACATGGACGGTGTAAAGATAGATAAGGTGTTAGTGACATCGCTTAAAGATTAAATGGTGCAAGGTACAGGGTTCAGGGTACAGGAATTTTCATTTACCTTAAACCTTGCACCTTGCACCCTGAACCCAAAAATATGACAGAAGGAAATTTTGTTGACTACGTAAAAATATACGTCTCCTCAGGAAAAGGCGGACGCGGTTCTACGCATTTGCACCGCGAGAAATTTATCGAAAAAGGTGGGCCAGACGGTGGTGACGGCGGACGCGGCGGACACGTATATCTTGTGGGCAATAAAGGTTTGTGGACCTTGTTCCACCTTAAGTTTGCGCGCCACATTAAAGCCGGACACGGAGGCGATGGCGGAAGCGATAGGAGTACCGGTGCCGACGGAGAAGACAAATTCATCGAAGTGCCACTGGGAACGGTAGTGCGCGACAAGGAAACCAACGAGATTTTGTTTGAAATTACCGAAGACGGCGAAAAGCGAATCCTCGCGCAAGGCGGTAAAGGCGGTCTGGGCAACTGGCACTTTCGCAGTTCAACGAACCAGACGCCTCGTTACGCGCAGCCGGGTTTGTTGGGCGTAGAAATGGATGTGGTTTTAGAACTTAAAGTGCTCGCAGATGTAGGTTTGGTGGGTTTCCCGAACGCGGGGAAATCCACGTTGCTTTCTGTGCTGACTTCTGCAAAACCCAAAATTGCCGACTATCCGTTTACGACCTTGAAACCCAATTTGGGGATTGTGGCGTACCGCGATTTCCAGTCGTTTGTGATTGCCGATATTCCCGGAATCATTGAAGGAGCTGCCGAAGGAAAAGGCTTGGGGCATTACTTTTTGAGACACATTGAACGGAATTCTATTTTACTGTTCCTGGTTCCTGCCGATGCACCCGATATTAAAAAAGAATATGAAATCCTGGTGGATGAATTGCGCCGTTACAACCCAGAAATCCTGGACAAGGAACGCATGATCATGATTTCTAAATGCGACATGCTCGACGAGGAACTCAAAGCCGAGATGAAGAAACAGCTCGATAAGGATTTGAAAGGCATTCCATACATGTTCATTTCATCGGTGGCGCAGCAAGGCTTGGTGGAATTGAAGGATAGGTTGTGGAAAATGCTTAACGACTGATACAAACAACTTAAAAGGTGCTTTTGAAAACAAAGCACTTTTTTTTGGCTATATCACAAATCCAGGAACCGATGCGCGATAGGGATAGGAGCAAGTACCACGTACTGCGGATAGCCCGGCCATTCGCCCAAAAAGCCAAAATTCCTATAACGTTTGAGTTATCAACAACAGCCCTTGCAAAAATGAATTATATTCGCATGCGAAAATTCGGGGGATGTTGTAACAAAAAATCTTTTTGCCGACTACTCACCCGTGATTTACTAACTAAACAATTTTAAAAATGAAAAAAGTTATTTTTTCCCTGATTGCCGGGATCATGCTTGTTCCGATGAGCGTGAAAGCCGACGAGGGAATGTGGTTTTTGATGTTCATTGAGCGACTCAACCACCGTGACATGCAGAAAATGGGATTGCAACTTACTGGCGAGGAAATCTACAGCATCAACAACCACAGCTTGAAGGACGCGATTGTGCAGTTCAATGGCGGTTGTACGGCCGAGTTGATTTCTAAGGACGGTTTGGTACTCACCAACCACCACTGCGGTTATGATGCGATTGCCGAGTTGTCATCGGCCAATAAAAACTACCTTAAGGACGGCTATTGGGCACCCAACAGAAGCGCCGAGTTGAAGCCTTCGAGCCTTTTTGTGCGTTTCTTTGTTCGTATGGACAACGTTACTGAGCGCATCTTGTCTAAGCTTACGCCCGGAATGTCTGAAGCCGACAGGGAAAAGGCGGTGAACCAGGAAATTGCAATCATCGAGAAAGAAAATAACGAAGGCGGGAAATATACCGTTTCTGTTCGCCCATTTTTTCAAGGGAACGAATACTACTATTTTGTTTACCAAGACTACAAGGATGTGCGTTTGGTGGGAACTCCGCCAGAAAGCCTCGGTAAATACGGCGGCGATACCGACAACTGGGAATGGCCACGCCACACTGCAGATTTCTCTATGTTCAGGGTGTATGCCGATAAGGACGGAAACCCAGCCGAGTATTCTGAAAGTAATGTGCCTTTACAGCCCAAGCACTACCTGCCTGTAAATTTGGGCGGTGTGAAAGAAAACGACTTCGCGATGATCTTGGGTTATCCGGGAAGAACCAACCGTTGGATGCCGGCGGGCGGAATCGAGCAGAATGTGAAATTTGCGTATCCTGCGTGGGTTGAAGGTTCTAAAACCGGTATGGACAAGATGAAGAAATACATGGACCAAAGCCCGGAGCTTCGATTGATTTACGCCTCCAAATATGCCGGTGTGGCCAACTACTGGAAAAACCGTCAGGGAATGATTGATGCGTTGACCAAATTTGGCACTGCCAAATCAAAAGCGGAGCAGGAAGCCAAGTTTGATGCCTGGGCGCAAAAGCCTGAGAATAAAGCCAAGTACGGAACTGTCGTAGCCAACATCAATAAGTGGTATGCCATGACCAATGAAAAAGCGCGTCATGATAATTACTTGCAGCAATTGCTTAGAACCTCGGCTTTTGGTTTGTCTGGAAGGACGATAGGAAAGCAGTTGGATTTGTACGTGAAAGCCGATCCGGCCAAACGCACCGAAATGGAACCGCAGATTATCGAGGCCGCAAACGAAATGTTCAAGGAGTTGTACTTACCGGCCGAGAAGGAAATTCTTGCGGCACAGCTCAATTTGTACGCTACTAAATCTAAAGGATATCCGGTTGCGCCGATGGTAGAACAAATCGGGAAATCGGCCAATTATGATTACACCCAATGGGTAAACAACGCGCTCGATAACAGTGTTTTGACCAACAAGCAAAAACTTGCTGACTTCCTGGCCAACCCAGAAGCTGCGCGGTTAGAAAAAGACCCGATGTACGCACTTTCTAACGATATGATTGCGCACATCAACGCCAAAACGCCAGAATTGGTCCAAGCGCAAAATGACTATGGCGCAGCATTTCGTTTGCTCGTTGAAGGTTTGAGGGAGTCAAAAATTGGAACGATCCAGTATCCTGACGCCAACTCAACCTTGCGTCTGACCTACGGAAAAGTACGTTCGTTACCTGCAGATAAACGCAATGACGCTAAGGTCAACAACTACACGACTATGGACGGTTTGGTGAAGAAGTATAAAAAAGGCGATGAGGAATTTGACTTGCCAAGTCGAGTGATTGAACTCAACAAGAAGAAGGATTACGGCCGTTATGCCGATAAAGACGGGTCGATGCACGTGAATTTCCTTACCGACAATGACATCACTGGCGGAAACTCTGGTTCTCCGGTGTTGAACGGAAAAGGCGAACTTATCGGGCTGGCTTTCGACGGAAACATCGAGGCGATGGCTGGCGATGTAATCTTTGACTCGAAATTGCAAAGGACTATCAACGTAGACATCCGTTACGTACTTTGGGTAATTGAAAATTACTCTGGAGCAAAACACATTGTTGACGAAATGACTTTGGTGAAATAAAACCCAAACCCTCCAGGTTTTATAAGCCTGGAGGGTTTACAGTTTAACCTTAAAAAAATCCGCCTTGTTTTCACAAGGCGGATTTTTTTGTTTGGGGCGTCGCGAATCCCTATAAACCATGGTATAACGATTATTTTAACAGTTCGTCGGAAATATGTGTGCCGGTATTTTTTTAGGTATATATTCGCTCAATAAAAATCCTATTAACTAAAAAAAACATCCCCATGACAACAAACATTACTACACTTGCACTCAATCTTTTGATTTCTGAAAGACTAGACCAAAGAAATAATTTTGCCAACCAGATTGTAACGCAACTCGAAGAGAACGGCATCGATTCTGAAAACGAAAAGGCCATGAAAGTAGACTTCCTAATGGTCATCGAGCAATGCATTGAAAACCCAAATAGCGAAGCGCGCGATATCTTTTATCAACTGGCTTTGTATTTTACAAATAAAGCCAACGGCATTCAGGACAATTTCTTTCCTGCAGCTTAACAACAAAAAGGCATAATAAAAAAACCGCAACACTTTTTTAGATGTTGCGGTTTTTTTATTTCAAAATGTTCGCTGCCAACGGTAATCGACAAAAGGCAAGTAGTTTACTGATTCATTAATTTTCGGGTAAATGACAAATTGTTCTCAAGGATAACCCGGGCAAAATACACTCCGTTGGCAAAATGGAAATCGTCAACGAATTTGCTGTTTTTTTCATTCGGAATGTAAGTCCTTACTAATTTTCCCGTTACATCGTACACCTGAATTTTAGCGATGTTCTGCGATGCCTGAACCATGAGCTGTTTGTCAATGATCATCGCGCTAAGATCGCCTGAACCATCAGGATTGGTTACTCCGAGCGCATTGTTCGCGTAACGCAAAAAGAAACGGTTGTCATAGCTACCTGGCACTGCATCGAATCCATAAGGCGTTTGACGCAGGTTGTGGAAAATCTCTAATTCGCGATCTTCAACGTAAATGGGTTGCTGCACATTTTCAAATAAACCGTCTACTGCGCCAATGGCTATCTGATAACGGCCTTGGTTGGCAACTGTAACCGCCAATGGCACTACATCTTGCTGATCGAACGGCAGACTGCGGCCTTGAATGCAAAGTTTCTCGGTTTCGTTCAGAGAATAAATACTCATGGTGGTACCCACCAAAGCGCCGGCGTCAAAAGCATTGTCCCTGCCTTGCGATGCACCTTCTACATAACCGATCAAGGTTCTGTCGGAAACGCCGTTTGCATTGACAATGTCCAGCCATATCCGGTGTCTCTCAATGTCGACGAGGTGGTTTTGCACCGATGGCAAACTGGCCATCCTGTAGAAAACACTGTTGTTATAAGTGGCATCGCGCAAGCCATTGGTAAAAGTTACCACGTCCGAAGCAGGACCGGGACCGTCAATCATCTGTACTACAAATCCTTGCGCCGCCCCAATAAATAAATCAGACGCGGCCGCCGGGCAACATACTGTACCAGTCCAAGTCCAGGTAGAATAGTCGTTTACATTGTAGTTGTAAAGGAAGGTGTTGTAGAACGGGCTGGCAATTTGGGCCGGTGAAGCGCCGTGCATCCACAGCTTAATGTTCCCTTCTATTTTTGTGTTGTTATCAAACAAAAACTGGCTACCTCGGATGGCCGATGGGTAAGGGTTTCCGATGAGATTGTAATTGTCACTCAGATTGGTAATTTGTGTGCCATTGATTCCCGGATATGGTGCGCCCTCATAAGAGCCCCTTGAGATGCCCATTGTAATAGTACCGTTATTGGGTACACCTGTAAAGCTACCGCTTAACGTGGCTGGTGTGGTTGTAAAGCTGCTCGGTGCCCTCACGATATAGCCTTTTCCAACGGTCATCGTTCCGGAGGCGCTTTGCCAATTTCCTTGCCCGTTATTTGGGTTGGCAACCGTCGGGTTCCAGGTGTAGATCGGGCCAGGTGTTAGTGGCGCCGTAATGTTGTTGACACTGAAACTGGCTACCGGCGACGACCAGTATACGTAGTCGAGTGCTTTGACGTTGGCCGCGTTGCGTTTGTAAACAATGTTTCCGGTGTTGACTGCATTGTTGATTTGGATGAGGCTGGCACTGTTTTCTATAGTGAAATTTCCGGTCGCACCCACATTCACCCAGTTGTTCACTGTTACGCTGTTGGTGGAATTGATGGTTAAGGCTGCGCCATTCAGTACCGATAATGTTCCCGCCAATCCGTTATAAGAAGTTCCAGATATAATTGGATTCCTTGCCGTGATTGGAATCACCACACAGTCGGCCAAAGTGGGAATCCCTACCGGCGTCCAGTTGTTGGCCGTGTTCCAGTCTGTACTTACCGAACCGTTCCAGGTTTTACTATTGTTAACGGTGACGGTAGTCTGGTCTGTTTCTTTGAGCGTGCCTCCGGTGCAGAGGGTATAACTCACTTCGGCCGTATAGGTTGTGGTTGTCGTTGGGCAAACATTGATGGTCTGTGTAGTTCCCACAACAGGGCCTGTGGTACCTGCACCCTGATACCATTTGATAGAAGTAATCGAAGTGCCCGATGGAGTGAACCTCCACGCTTCATTAGTGGCCGTCCAGTCTGTGGTGGTAGTGTTTCGGGTAGCCGGCGCCGCCCACTGGGTAGCATTGGCATTCTGCACACCAATGATTGCATTACCGCCATTCCAGGTAGAGCAGGTGTTTTTTTCCTGAACATATACTTCGATGATATTGGTGTTTTCGTAGAGCACCATCATACCTGTATACAATATTGAATTACAGCTTGATGAGTACATCGGAATATCCTGCCATGAAACCACGAGTGCCCTACAACCAGTACTTAAAGTTATGAGTTCCCATCCCACATTTCCGCCTTTGCTGGGGTCTATATCGTGATAAACTCCAAATATTGTATTGGTAAATAACGAGGCGCTTGGGAGTGTATTGGTAAAGGACCAGGCAGAGCTACCGCCAGGGGTGTTGTTAACGAGATCGAATGTTAATACGCCGTTCGAGCCGATGAGGCATTGGTTGTAATTGTTCCCGTAAAAACAGAAGTTAAACGGTAAGGTTACCACCGGCGACCAAACATCATCAATATTGACACTCACCGGATTGGCAAGACAACCAAATTGATAAGGCGGCGTATAAGGTGAAATAGGCGTCACGGTGTAAGCCGTTGGTTGACCCAAAAACAAGTAGGTGGCCTCAAGATCGGTACAGGTAGAGGATACACAGGCGTCAATTGGCGCTGGATCTACTCCATCCAGATTAAGCCCGCCCGAGACTACGATAGGACAACCCAAAGCAGAGGTTCCGATACCGGATCCCGTAGTACAATCGGGTGTAGTGACGCAAAGCGCAAAAGTGCCATTGTTGTTGTTTCCGTATTCCCAGAATCGGATGTAAACCGTGGATCCGGGTGTCAATCCGCTTTGCGAAATCAACGGCATGTCCCCGGGATTTGCGCTCGACGAATCGTCGCAACTTACCAGTGTAAGGCTTCCGCAAGTTCCTGTGTACAATGCCATGCCGCCGTCAGTAACCACTTGGCCCAATGAATTCACGCGGATAACACCATTGGCAGGGACTACCAATTTAAACCAAACATCTCCACCCAGGTAATTGCCACAACCCGGAGCGGGTGCGCCACCACTTGCCGTAGCCGTTGCATTGGTGAAATAGGAGTAGTTACAACTCGTGTCTACCGTTAGCGTAATGGCACCAGCGCAATCATCATTGGTCATTGGCGGTGGCGGCGTCGCGCAGGTTCTAGAAATCACAAAGGAACCCGTAGTACTGCTGGCCGAATCCCAATGGGCAACGTAAACGTAGTAATTGAGGCCAACAACACTGGTAAAGGTATAGGTTTCGGTTCCGTTGGTGCCTCCCGAGTCCTGGCAGGTAATATTGGTCAAGCTTCCGCAGGTTCCGCTGGCAATAGACATTTCGTGATCCCAGCCACTGGTGGCGGTAGAAGAAATGGTTGTGATGTTTCCGTCTCCTGTAAAGGTGTACCAAACGCCATAATTGGACTGGCTGCAACCAGTTCCGTGAACCACACTCGTCGCCCCAACGGTCGTACCGGTCAAACTACTCGTGTTACAAGGCAAGGCGGTTGCGCCCGAACAAAGATAGTTGGTTGGAGTAGGCAGGGTGGTGGTATTACCCGGTAATGGAGCAGTCGTAAAATAAAGTGGTCCTCCTGTACAAGTCACGGCATTATAAGAATACACATAGAAATAATATTGGGTATTTCCGAGTAAACCGGTAGCGGTGAATGTCGTGGCGTTGCTGATAGAAACTACAGTAGCGCCTCCAACGGTGCCGCCTACAGTGTAGGTAGTTCCGTTTACCGGATTTGGGCTTGGCGGTGTTGCGCTAGTACTCATCAGTACAAGATATCTTCCTGCCGAAGGCACCGACGGATTGAAAGAACCGGTGATGCTGTTAGGAGTAGTCCCAGAAAAAGTCAAGTTGGTTGGCTGCGCGGTTGGCGTAGTACAAGGACCGCTATGCGTCACACAGATGGTAAAGGCGTTGGCAATGGTCACGCCCCACCAATCGTAGACCTGAACATAATAGGTTGCGCCGATGGTCAGTCCGGTAAGGGTCATGGTTTCGGTTCCGCCGCCGAAGGTATTGTCGGTACAGCCGCCTCCGGTAGGCGTAGTGGCCGATCCGCACGCGACTATCGCGCCGATAACCGGGTCAAATCCGGTAGAACCCGTCACAGTCACTACATGCGAGGCAGCCACAGCTACGAATTTGTACCATACTGCGGTTTCTGTTCCGTTGGTACAGTCGCCGGTTTCATTGTTATCGGTGGCACCTTGAGTAGATCCTGTAGTATTAGTACAGGTGGTATTGGACGTCAACGAAATCGCCGTCGCACAAATATCGTTGGTGACACCGTTGGTCGTAGTGGCATTGTTTGTCAGCGGATTGGTGGTCTGGTAAACTGGCCCTGCTCCGCAAGCCGTATCGTTGTATGAATAAACGTAAAAATAGTATTGGGTGTTGGGGTTCAATCCCGTGGCGGTAAAACTCGTTGCGTTGGTGACCGATACCACAGTCGCGCCGCTAAATGAACTGCCTATCGTGTAGACAGTATTGTTGCTAGGTCCCGGACTTGGCGCACCAGGTGCGGTGGTGTAAACCACGAGGTATTTGTGTGGAGCAGGAGCTGCGGCGGTGAAGGTCCCGTTAATGCTCGATCCGGTAATTCCGCTCAATATGAGGTTTGTAGGTTGTGCCGTTGGCGTTGGGCAAGGTGCCGGATGCGTTACGCAAATGGTAAATCCGTTAGCAGTAGCATCGCCATTGAAATCGTAAACCTGAACATAATAGGTAGCACCAATGGTCAAACCGGTCATGGTCAGCGTCTCAACACCATCGTCCCCATTAAAATTGGTACACGCGCCACCGGTAGGAATAGTGGTGTTTCCGCAAGCCGAAAGCGCGCCGATTACAGCGTTAAAACTCGCAATCGGGTCAACGGTTACGGTTTGTGTGGTGCTTACGGCAACAAATTCGTACCAAACCGCTTTTTCTGTTCCCAGCGTACAATCTCCGGCTTCGTCATTGTCGGTGGCGCCACCAGTCGATCCGGTTGTAGGTGTACAGGCAATATTAGACGTAATTGATATGGCCGAAGAACAAATGTCATTCACGGCCAATGGCGGTGTCGGGGCAGAATTGGTCAACGGCGTCGTTGTGAGGTATGCGGGACCTCCGGTACAAGCGACATCGTTGAGCGCATAAATATAGAAATAGTAAGTGGTTGCCGGTGTTAATCCCGTGGCCGTAAAACTGGTCGAATTCCCCACTTGTACTACCGTTGCGCCGCCAATGTTGTCTCCAGCAACGTAAGTGGTGCCATCGGTGGGCGCGGGGCTCGGCGCAGTAGCGCTAGTGCTGACCAAGACGAGATATTTATCGGATACAGGGCTTGCGGCCGTGAATGATCCAGCAATGCTATTGGGGTCTGTCGCTCCGAAGGTCAACGCTGTGGGTTGCGCAGTCGGGGTTGCGCAAGGCGCAATCGTGAAACAACTCACACTGGCGAGCCAACCAAAATTTGCAATTGCGTTTGTTGCGTTGGATCGGAAACGTATGGTTAGTGAGCCCGTGGGATCAGTCGAAGTAATAGTGCCCGGAGAAGTGGTTCCGTAAAAGGAGCCTGCCGGACAGTTCACGGCATTGGCACCCACACCTAAACCCGAGGAAATGATAGGTGAAGCGGTTGATGGGCCGTCGTAAATTACCATGCCATCTTGGCCATTTTCTGTGTTGAAGGCGCTGA
>ENA-UOWO01000794-UOWO01000794.1-activated-sludge-metagenome-genome-assembly--contig:-NODE-794-length-44164-cov-7.434651_pt1 | contig 44164 bp, 34 predicted proteins | sample MGYA00238148_ERZ761564 | MGnify/ENA primary metagenome ERZ761564 (study PRJEB28885, sample SAMN05720194) | activated sludge metagenome | isolation source: Anaerobic digester | place: USA... | reverse complement strand
ATCCTTCCTGATTCCGGATGGAAAGGTGCAAATGACCGGGTAAATGTTGCGGTAATCGGCATACGGGCCCAGGGACAGGCACATATTGCAGAATATTCGAAGCTTCCTGATGTTTCAGTGTCAGCAATTTGTGATGTCGACAGCAATCTTTTCCCTGAAAGGGTAAAGAAATACTATACAGATAAAGGATTACCGGCACCGAAGCTATTCACCGATCTGAGGAAGATGTATGAAGATAAGGACATTGATGCAGTTTCAATAGCCACACCGAATCACTGGCATGCCCTGGCAGCAATCTGGGCGCTTCAGGCAGGAAAACATGTTTCAGTAGAAAAGCCATGCTGCTATAATTTCTTTGAGGGCAGAAAGCTGGTGGAAGCTGCCGAAAAATACAAGCTCGTGGTTCAGGACGGAGCAGAGCAGAGAAGCAATCCCTGTGCCCAATCCATGGCTCAGTTCCTGCATTCGGGAAAACTTGGCGAAGTATATATGGCCAAGGGATTATGCTACAAATGGCGCGATACAATCGGAAAAACTCCGGATGAACCGGTACCTACTGGTGTGGATTACGATCTGTGGCTCGGTCCTGCTCCCAAAAGGCCTTTCTCAAAGAACCGGTTCCACTATAACTGGCACTGGAACTGGGAATACGGGAACGGCGACATGGGCAACCAGGGTGTTCATGAAATGGATATTGCCCGCTGGGGACTGAATGTAACGCTTCCTGTTAAAATAACTGCTGCCGGAGGTCATTTTATGTTTGATGATGATCAGAACACCCCTAACGGCCTTATTGCAATATTTGAATTTCCCAATCCCGATGGTGGTGGTGATAAAAAGAAAATACTTCAGTTTGAAGTGAGGCACTGGATAACAAACAGGGAGGGCATTAAAAGTGATAACCCGAAGGAGGATGCTTATATGGTCAGCGCCGATAATGTTATCGGTAATCTGTTCTACGGTTCGAAAGGATTTATGACCAAGAATGTGAATGAGTGGCAGGTTTATTATGGCAAGGAACGCAAAGAGGGAGAAAAAGGAAGCGGACTGGGTGACCATTACAAAGCATTTATTGATGCTATCCGGGCAGGAAACGCCAAACTTGCAAATGCTGACATAAGAGATGGTTTCTACTCATGTGCCCTGATGCACCTTGGAAATATATCCTTCAGGCTCGGCCGTTCCCTTGAATTCGACCCTGTGAAGATGAAATTTATTAATGCCCCTGATGCTGATGCTTTGCTTACCAGGGAATACCGGAAACCATTTGTTGTTCCCGAAAATGTTTGAAACAGATCTTAAAATATCTGATTCAAAGACATATTTAGTTTATTGTATTCCTTTGTGTTACTTAGTGATGACCTTTGTGATCCTTTGTGGTTAAGAAAAAACTATAAACACAAAGTCCCGCAATGGGTTATACCAGGGATTCACAAAGGTTATTATTTATGAAAATAAAATCCTAATGAACAGAACCAGGATCAGGTGGATAATCCTTCTTTTTCTCTTTATAGCAACTACATTGCTTTATCTCGACAGGTCAGCTCTCGGGATCATGGCACCTTTCCTTCAGGATGAGATAGGCTGGACCGAAAAGCAATATGGACATATTAACAGTGCATTCATGATCGGTTATGCACTCTGTTTCCTGATAATGGGGGTTATCGTTGACAAGATAGGAACAAAGGCCGGGTATTCGGTTTCTTTAGGATTATGGGCTGTTGCACAGGCTGCCACTGCTCTGGCAGGATCATGGATCGGATTTGCTCTTGCCCGTCTGGGTCTCTCTGTGGGTCAGTCCGGCAATTTCCCTGTTGCAAATAAGGTACTGGCAGAATGGTTCCCGAAAAAGGAACGTGCCTTTGCAGTCGGTCTGTTTAACGGAGGTGCAAATGCAGGTACTTTGCTTTCACCTCTTCTGATTCCTGTTATTGTAGCAGCTTTCGGGAATGACTGGAGGGCAGCCTTCCTCTGGACATTCCCGGTCAGCATGATCTGGATAATATGCTGGTTGTTATTTTACAGGAAACCTGAAAAACACTGGCTTGTAAGTAAACAGGAACTCGACTATATAAACAGTGATCTGACCGCTGAATCCCCTGAAAAAATAAAATGGACAACCTTGCTTAAAACCAGGGAAATGTGGGGTATCTGTGTTGGAAAATTCATGGCTGATCCTATCTGGTGGTTCTATCTTTTCTGGGGAGCAAAGTTCCTCAACGGGAAATATGGCCTTAACCTTAAGGAAATTGGCATTCCTTTTTTCACAATCTACCTTATATCATGGGGAGGAGGTATATTCCTCGGATGGCTCACCTCAGGCTTCCTTAAAAAGGGATGGACCCTTAATAAGGGAAGGAAAACGGGCTTTCTGATATGTGCACTGTTTGCACTCCCTGTAATGCTGGTTCCTCATGTGAATAATATGTGGTTGGCCATAGGGCTTATTGCTCTTGCTGCCGGCGGACATTGCGGCTGGTCGGCAAACATTTTCAGCCTGATGTCTGACATTTTCCCGCGTAAAGCAACAGCATCCGTTACGGGTATCGGTGGATTTGCCGGAGCCGTCGGAGGTGCACTTATTGCACAACTTGTCGGCGGTCTTCTCCAGAATATGGGAATGGAAGGTTATACAGTACCCTTCCTGATAGCTTCACTCGGTTATTTTTTCGCCCTCGGAATTATGCATCTTCTCATCCCGAAAATAAAACCATTAAATCTGTGACCTTTTATGAAAAGCTTTGAACGACTGAATACTGCCCTCGGACATATGGAAGCGGACAGGATCCCCTATGATATAGCGGGAACCACAGTAACGGGAATAAACAAAAAAGCTTTTGTCAGGGCAATGGAATACCGTGGATTGTCAGGAGAATATGACCTGAAGGAAATTGATCCGATCCAGCAGATAGTAACCCCGGTTGAAGAAACTCTGAAAAAACTGAATTGTGATATAAGAAGGATGGGGGCCCGGAGGATCCCTGATTTTGAAGATATTCTCGTACATAAGGGCAGCGTCAGGGAGATAACCGATGTATGGGGCTGCCTCTGGAAAATGGATGAACTTAAAGATATGTATTACAACCAGTATACTTATCCTCTTGAAAGTTTCTCATCTATCGGAGAAGGTCTGAAACATTATAAGGTACCGGATATTTCGCTTCATGCAGATACAATCCGCAGGGATCTGGCTGAACAGGCACAAATCATTTCCGATTCGGGAGTCATAATCGACAGGAACTGTGCAGGACTTACCGAAACATCACTGAGGATCAGGGGATATGAAAACTGGTTCATAGATACAGTGATGGATCAGGCCGGGGTTGAACAACTTCTGGATGTTGTACTGCAGTATAAATGGCAGTACTGGGACCTTGTTATCGACTGGCTCTATGAGAATGATATGAACGGCAGGATAAGCGTCATATCCGAATGTGATGATCTCGGTACACAGACTTCAACTCTTCTTGAACCGGACTTCCTGAGGAAAACAGTTATTAAACGGTTCAGGGATCTCTGGTCGCATATCAAACGTAGATTACCCGGAATTAAGATCTTTATGCATACCTGCGGATCGGTCCGCATTCTTCTTCCCGATCTTATAGAAGCCGGCCTTGATATTTATAATCCCGTTCAGTTCACCGCTGCAAACATGGATCTGAAGGAGCTTAAGCGTGATTTCGGAAAGGACCTGGTCTTCTGGGGAGGAGGTATTAATACACAATTGACCCTGAGAGATGGAACGCCTCAGCAGGTCAGGGATGAGGTTAAAAAGATAATTGATATTCTGGCTCCCGGCGGAGGATTTGTATTTACTACGGTACATAATATTCAGGAAGATGTTCCTCCGGAGAATTTCTGGGCAATGTGGGACACGCTGATGGAATATGGTAAATACTAATGATCTGACAGATTTAATCAACTGGTCACTGACTTTGATATTTTGTTTGTTTATTTCAGTCCGGTTTTATTTTCCCCTCGGATTGATTTTCTATCTTTCGGCGGTTTTTAATTCAGATAGATTATGCCAAAGCGGACAGACATAGAAAAGGTATTGATAATTGGTTCCGGCCCGATAATTATCGGACAGGCTTGTGAATTTGATTACTCAGGCACCCAGGCATGCAAGGCATTGCGGTCGATGGGATATAAGATAATCCTGGTCAATTCTAACCCTGCAACTATAATGACCGACCCGGGCATTGCCGATATAACCTATATTGAACCCCTCAACGAATATGCACTAACCGAAATTATCAAGAAGGAACGTCCTGATGCCCTGCTACCCAACCTTGGCGGGCAGACAGGTTTGAATCTGTCATCGCTTCTGGCAAAAAAAGGTATTCTTGAAAAATACAATGTTAAGGTTATCGGTGTAAATATTGATGCCATAGAGCGTGGTGAGGACAGGACGGCTTTCAAGGAAACGATGAATCGTCTCGGCATAGAGATGCCTCACAGCAAAGCGGTTAACAGCGTTGAAGAGGCTGAAAAGGTCGCGGCTGAACTGGGATATCCGGTCGTGGTAAGACCTGCCTATACAATGGGAGGAACGGGAGGAGGACTGGTATATAACCTGGAAGAGCTCCGCACCATTGCCAGCAGGGGCCTTGCTGCAAGTATTGTCCACCAGATACTTATCGAGGAATCGGTTGCGGGATGGGAAGAGCTCGAACTGGAAGTTGTGAGGGATTCAAAAAACCAGATGATCACAGTCTGTTTTATCGAGAATGTTGATGCAATGGGTGTTCATACAGGTGACTCTTATTGTACTGCACCTATGCTTACAATAAGCCCTGAACTTCAGAAACGCCTTCAGAAATATTCCTATGATATTGTTGAAGCGATCGAAGTGATTGGCGGAACAAATGTTCAGTTTGCTCATGATCCGAAGACCGGAAGGGTTGTGGTGATAGAAATTAATCCCCGGACATCGAGGTCTTCCGCTCTGGCATCAAAGGCTACCGGATTCCCTATTGCATTTGTATCATCACTTCTTGCCGGAGGTCTTACTCTTGATGAAATTCCTTACTGGAGAGACGGAACACTGGACAAGTATACCCCGTCGGGCGATTATGTGGTGGTGAAATTTGCCCGCTGGGCATTCGAGAAATTTGAAGGCCTTGAAGACAGGCTTGGAACCCAGATGCAGGCTGTAGGAGAGGTAATGAGCATCGGCAAGACTTATAAGGAAGCCTTTCAGAAAGCTATCCGGTCACTTGAGATAGGACGTTACGGACTTGGATTTGCAAAAGATTTCAACAAAAAATCTCTCGAAGAGCTTTTTGGAATGTTAAAACACCCGTCCAGTGAACGGCAGTTCATTATGTATGAAGCCCTGCGCAAGGGAGCTGATGTTGAAGATCTTTACAGACGGACTTTTATAAAGCCGTATTTCATCCGGCAGATGAAGGAGCTTGTGGAGGAAGAAGAGAAAATCCTGACATTCAGAGGCTCTTCCCCCCCTGATGATGTCCTGATCAGTGCAAAAAAGAATGGTTTTGCCGACAGGTATCTGTCAAAGCTGCTCGATATTCCTGAAAATGATATAAGGGAAAAACGTCTTTCCCTGGGTTTAAAGGAAGCATGGGAACCCGTTCCGGTTAGTGGCGTGGAAGATGCAGCATATTATTTTTCAACCTATAATGCACCCGACAAGGTAAGGGTGAGCAACAGGAAGAAAATCATGGTTCTTGGCGGAGGGCCCAACAGGATTGGCCAGGGTATTGAGTTTGATTATTGCTGTGTTCATGCAGCTTTTGCGATACGGGATGCCGGTTTTGAATCAATAATGGTTAACTGTAACCCGGAAACTGTTTCCACTGATTACGATACCTCTGACAAGCTTTATTTCGAGCCGTTGACTGCCGAAGATGTTCTGAGCATCTATGAGAAGGAAAAACCCGAAGGAGTTATTGTCCAGTTCGGTGGGCAGACACCTCTCAATCTTGCGCGTGAGCTGACTGAGGCTGGTGTAAAGATACTTGGAACAACATCTGAAGTTATTGATCTTGCCGAGGATCGTGACAGGTTCAGGCATATAATAGAAAAGCTCGGCATTCCCCAGCCGGAATCGGGTATGGCCAGTAATCTGAATGAGGCAATGTCAATAGCTGAAAAGATAGGGTACCCGCTAATGATACGCCCTTCATATGTGCTTGGGGGCCGTGCAATGAAAATAATACTCGACGAGCAGATGCTTGAAGAGTATGTTGTCAAAGCAGTGGGAGTTTCACCAGACCGGCCGCTTCTTCTCGATAAATTTCTTGAAGATGCGATAGAAACAGAAGCAGATGCAATATCTGACGGAGTTGATGCCTTCGTTCCGGCTGTTATGCAGCATATTGAATATGCCGGAATACATTCCGGAGATTCAGCCTGTGTTATCCCTCCGGTAGTCATCCCGAAAGATCACAAAAAGACTATTTATGATTATACCCGGAGAATAGCCATGGAGCTAAATGTTGTCGGGCTCATGAATATTCAGTATGCCATATATGAAGATGTTGTATATATCCTTGAAGCCAATCCCCGGGCTTCCCGGACAGTACCGCTTGTCTCAAAGGTGTGTAACGTTTCGATGGCAAGAATAGCCACCCAGATACTCCTGGGACAGAAGTTGTCTGATTTCAATCTTAAGAACAGGCCTGTAAAATATTATGGTGTAAAGGAAGCTGTCTTTCCGTTCAATATGTTCCCTGCCATAGATCCCCTGCTTGGTCCTGAAATGCGTTCCACAGGAGAGGTTCTGGGTATGGCTGATACATATGGAATGGCTTTCTTCAAGTCACAGGAAGCAACACAATCTCCTCTACCTGTAAGTGGTACCGTGCTTATAACTATTGCAAACCGTGACAAAAAAAGGATACTGGAAGCTGCCAGGAATTTCCATGAAATGGGGTTTAAAATCATATCTACCGGCGGGACCAGAAAATTCCTTGAAGAAAACGGTATACCGGCTACACTCATACTGAAGGTTCATGAAGGCAGACCAAATATTGTTGATGCCATCAAGAACGGCGAGATTGACCTGGTTGTGAACACCCCGGCAGGCAGGCTCAGCGAGTATGACGATTCCTATATAAGAAAGGATGCTATCAGGTATAAAATCCCTTACATAACAACAACGTCAGCTGCCCTGTCAGCAACCAAAGGCATAAAGGACCGCCAGAACGGAGCTTATACTGTCCGTTCGATCCAGGAATACCATGCGTCAATCGAGGATTAATCTTACCTGAATTTTAACCACGGGGTTACACTGAGTTATTCACGGGGTTACACTGTTTCTACTCCGTGGTAAATAAATTCTTAAGGTATTATTCCTTTGCCTTCTTCTGAAGTTCCTTTATCTTTTTCTCCTTTTCGGATATATCCTTTTCAAGTTCCCCGATTTTCATTTTGAATCCGTCTATTTCCCTCTCCAGTCTCCGTACATCATCCTTCAACCCCGATACCTCTCTCTGAAGCTCCGTTTTTTCTTCTTCAAGCTTTTTTATGACAGGTGTATAAACCGATTTTGCATAAAACCAGGTAGTAACAACCCCGATCGCTGCTGCAACCAGAAGCAGTGCAATTATCAGGATCACTGCTCCTGCTACAGACATGGCAAGTGGCATAAATGTAAGTATCATATCATTGCATTTTTATAGTTATTTCTGTCCTTCTGTTCTTTGCTCTGTTCTCTTCGGTAATATACCCGGCAATTGGCTTCGTTTCTCCTGCGGATTCCACAATTATCCTGTTGCCATTAATCCCGAGGGTCTGGATATGATTTGCCACGATCCGGGCTCTCTCCAATCCTAATTGCATGTTGTATTCAGGTGTACCGACCAGGTCGGTATGACCCGTGACAAGTAGTTTTGAACCGGGATATTTTTCAAGCCATGATCTGAAAGGAGTAATACTGCCTGCCAGCTGCGGATCAGTCTTCAATTTTGATCTGTCAAAATCGAAGTAGATCAGAAGATCTTTGGGCATAGATGCTTTAAGCTGTGCTAAAGAATCTGCCACTCTTGTTTCATTGTCAGGAGCTGTCACTACCGGTGTCTTTTTCCGGAAAACGGGAAGCAATTTATCATTGAATACCCATGACGAAAAAACAGACCATATAACAAATGCCAGCACCCCCAAGCCGATTATTTTCATTGCTGTAATGGGTTAAAGTTATGGATCAGGTAAATTTCCCTTACAAGTTACTAAAAAATGTAAAATAATCGATGCGATTTTCACAATAAAAACATATTGGACTATTTTTGATGTTCATTAAACACCCGGGAATGAAAAAGATCACATTAATGGTCATGATCCTTCTGACAGCCTCGTTGGCAGGGGCACAAAAGGCATGGCAGAAAATTACAGACAAGGCGATCAGGGAGCTTACCTTTGATTTTAAGATCCCGCCTCCCGAATACGGAATGATCCTCTGGTGGGGCTGGGATGGTCATATGTCTGATACTGTAATAAAGCGAGACCTCGACAGGATCAGAGAAATGGGATTCCGCGGTGTAATGCTCGAAGCCGGTTATGGCATGACAGCAGAATACCTCTCCCCTGAATGGTTTGAAATGGTCAGAATTGCTGTTGATGAGGCAAAAAAGAGAGGAATGATAGTCTGGATCGAGGATGAAGGAAAATATCCCAGCGGATTTGCAGGCGGGAAGTTCAGCAGGGAGCGTCCGGATCTTAAGATGCAGGGACTCGTTATTACAGAACGGATCGATGCCAAAAGCGGGATAAGGGTTTATGCTAAAATGCCGCACTATGCCCTGAGCGCCGTTGCTTACAACAACACTGACAAAACAAGCAGGATTATCGATATTACATCGGGGACACTCGACTGGACCGCTCCGGAAGGAGACTGGAGAATATTTGTTGCAGGAAACCGCTTCCGCTCCTCACAGACACGATCAGTGAACAATCCCACACGCGGAAAGGATACGACGGCTTCACTGATGGATTACCTTAATCCTCTTGCAACAAAACAATTTCTTTCCTGGACACACGAGAAGTATAAGGAATATATCGGTGATGAATTCGGAAAGACATTCATGGGATTCATGGGCGATGAGCCCGATTTCGCTTATACTCCCTGGACACCAAAGATCCTGGAAGAATTTAAAGCCCGAAAAGGTTATGATATAAAACCATTTCTTGCTTCATTCTTTCTGCCTCAGCTCAGTGAGGAAGCAAAAAGGATGAAAGCAGATTACTGGGATGTATGGTCAGATCTGTTCAGGGATAATTTCTTCACAGTCCAGGCAGACTGGTGCAGGGAAAATAATATTGAATATATAGTCCATCTCAACCACGAGGATCAGTTGCCGGGACTGATAAGATCTTCAGGGGATTTCTTTAAGAACATGCGGAATGTGGGGATCCCCGGGGTAGATGCCATCTGGGCTCAGATATGGATGGATCATGTAGCCGATTACCCGAAACTTGCATCTTCCGCGGCACACTTATACGGTAAACCCCGCGCTTTCACAGAAAGCTTTGCAGCCTACTCTTACCGGCCGACCGTACCTGAGGCAAAATGGGTTCTCGATCACCAGCTCGTAAGAGGAATAAACTTCGTCCAGATAATGTTCATGTCGGCTTCAACATCCCGGCAGGCTCCGGCTCCACAACTTCCTCAGGCTAAACCAATACAAAAACCACCTGTTCCAACGGTAAGAAGAACCAGCTTCTTCCAGTCCGACACCTTCCCTCCCGTGGCTCAATATATAAACAGGGCTACATTCCTGTTATCACAGGGCAGACCTTCAGCAAAAGTCTGTGTGTATTTTCCGACACTCAGCTTCTGGTATGGCGATAATGAAGCAAATAAAAACCTGCTCGGACTATCACAACAACTTACAGAAAACCAGATCGATTTTGATTTCGCCGACGAACAGGCATTCGAATCAGTTCTTAGCCTCCGTAACGGAGCTTTTGTCAATCTAAGCGGACAGGAATATAAAGCAATTATAATTCCTTCAATAAGTGTGATCTCTGAAACAGCAACCGGAAAGCTTAAGGAATTCGCAAAAGAGGGAGGTAAAGTGATATATTGCGGAAGACGGCCGCTTATGATGACCGGAAAGACATTCAGAGATGCAACGGAACCGGCTGAAATACCCGGAGCAATAACAGAACCTTCCGGCAAGCTTACACAGGATATGATTGACCTCCTTCCGGAACCTGATGTAAAACTGAATCCTTCATCACCTCAGGTAAAATATCTCTGCCGGAAGTTTCCCGACGGAGAACTCTATTTCTTCTTTAATGAGGGGACTGCACCGTTCTCCAGCAGTGCAGTTCTGGAAGGCAAAGGAAAGGCACAACTGTGGGATGCAGGCTCAGGAGATATAAAACGTATTAAAAGCAGATCAGAAGGCCCTGATAAAACTATCATTCAGCTTGATCTCAAAGGCTGGGAGACAAAATTTGTCTTTATAAGGAGATGAAAATCACTTAAAACCCTATAAAAATGAAAATCCTGAAATCATTAGCGTTACCGGTCATTCTGACAATTTGTTTCTGCTCTGTTTCCTGTACCGAACAGCCGGCACCTCCGATGCCTGTTCTGGAAAAACGAGGAAACGCCACACAACTTATCGTTGACGGAGAGCCCTTCCTCGTTCTTGGCGGGGAACTTCACAATTCAAGCTCTTCGAGCCGGGAATATATGAAAGAATACTGGCCTGTCCTGAAAAATTCCGGAATGAATACAGTTCTTGCTGCTGTTGAATGGTCATTAATAGAACCTGTTGAGGGGAAGTTCAACTTTTCAGTGGTGGATGAACTGCTTTCGGATGCCCGCAAAAATGATCTTAAACTTATTCTCCTCTGGTTCGGATCGTGGAAAAACGGCCAATCGCATTATATGCCGGAATGGGTAAAAAAAGATTTTACAAGGTTCCCGAGGGTAAAAGCAGAAAATGGTAAATCACTCGAAATCCTTTCGATTTTTGGAAAAGAAACCCTTGAAAAAGATTCAAAGGCATTTTCAGCATTGATGAAACACCTTGCAGAAACTGACTCTCAATACCGTACTGTAATAATGGTACAGGTACAGAACGAGGTCGGGATAATCGGATCGCCCCGTGATCACAGTGAGGCGGCAAACACAGCATTCAATTCCACTGTTCCGCAGGAACTGATGGATTACATGGTAAGCCACAGGGACAATCTTCTTCCGGAACTGACTGAAGTATGGTCCGCAGCAGGGAACAAAACATCGGGTACCTGGCAGGAAGTGTTCGGAAAAGGTGATAAAGCCGATGAGTTCTTTATGGCATGGAACTATGCATGTTTCATAAACGAATGTGCAAAAGCAGGCAAAAAGGAATATGAAATTCCCATGTTTGTCAATGCATGGATAGTTCAGCCTCAGGATAAGAGGCCTGGAGATTATCCCTCAGGAGGGCCTCAGGCTCATGTACTGGATTTCTGGAGAGCAGGGGCGCCGGATGTCGACCTGCTTTGTCCCGATATTTACCTCCCTGATTTCGGCGAGATATGCGACCTTTATACAAGAAATGATAATATCCTGTTCATTCCCGAGTCACGGGCCGGGGAACAGGGCGCCGGGCAGATGTTACATGCTATAGGTAAATACAATGCCGTAGGTTATTCTCCTTTCGGGATTGAACAGATCTTTGCCCGCGATGAAAATGAACCAGTTGCAAAGGCATACAGGATACTTCAGGGATTTGCCCCACTGGTGCTTGAAGCTCAACAAAAAGGAACGATAACATCTGTTCTTCTGAAGGAGGAGAAGAATCCTTCAAAGGAAATAATCCTGGGAGATTACAGGATAAGAGCTGAACTTTTCAGAGGATGGGGATCATCTCCGTCACAACCAAAAACGGGAGGGTATTGTTTAATTATTAATTCAGCGGCAGACGAGTACACAATTTTCGGGAGCAATGTGCAGATATCATTTTCGCCTGCTGCACCCGGACCTGCAATTGCTGCGATCTCCAGGCTTGACGAAGGAAGGTATGAAAAAGGAAAATGGGTACAGGGCAGGCGTTTAAACGGCGATGATATAATGATAGATTATGACCTTGCAGCCAGGGCTCTGGAGAACAGGACCGGGACAGGACTTAAATTCCCCGAAGGCAGTGAATCCCTGCAAAGGGTCAAACTTTACAGGTATGAATAGAACTATCAGCTAATAAAGGTTTCGGACGATTATATTATTTCCCGTACTTTGAATATTCTTTTGGGGAGACTCCAAAATAATCTCTGAAGCATTTGGTGAAATATGAAGGATTTGAAATGCCTACACTGTTTGCAACCTCAGTAACATTACCACTGTTTGTTCTCAGAAGATCAACACCCTGATTATCTTCAATTATCCTGGGACACCTGAATGATGACTCACCGGCTCTGTAGTCAGCCTTAATCGTAACAAAAGGAAGAGAATCCGTAACAAGCCTGTGCACCCTGCTGTCAACAGAACCTATCCAGAAACAACCTGCCTGATCACTGATAAAACCGAAATTGACATACCGTGGTATGCTATATGCTTTGATTATCTCTTTTTCAGTGAAAAAATTGAACAACACACCTCTGTTTGGAATAAATAACCAGAGGCTGCTTTCATTTCCCGGAAGGATTTTGCGGATAGCCATGTCCTTAATTGTAAGCTTTTTTGAACCTGCCATAAACACATCCGGAAATTTGTAATATGATATTTCTCCGGTAAGAGAATTGAATTTGAAAATGATCCCTTCTCCGCATGCCCAGATTATTCCGTTTTTATCAATATAAATTATTCCGATCGCATTATCTGACAGTTCATCTTCACCATCCGTCTTAAGCCGGATCTGCTCAAAATCCAGGGGTTCAGAACCTTTTATCCTTACCAGCCCGTACTTTTCAGTTCCACACCAGATATTGCCATGACTGTCTTTTTCGACACAATTTATTCTGCATGTATCTTCACAGCCCTGCCCCATGGAAACCGGGAATACTTTCCGCCAGGATTCATCGCCATGATCATAAAGGAATAAGCCATTATCTGTTGCAATCCATATTCTGCCGCTATCATCCTCAAGGTACCTGTCTTCTTCAAATCTGGTGTGTAAGGTTCCCGGGTGCCATACTGACCTTGGAACAGGATGTTCCCTGAATGTATTTGTTTTTCTGTTGAAGGTAAAAACGTTCTGATATGTGATAAGCCAGAGTAATCCCTGTGAATCCTCATTTATCATTATCACGGAGTTGTTCAGGCTTGCCGGATCTGTTGTATCGGGAATGAACCATTTTACACTGTTCAGCTGTTTATCGATGCGGTTAAGTGCACCAGTGGTACCTGCCCAGATTGTTCCTTCAGAGTCTTCGAAGATGCTCAGTACAGTAATTCCCGCCAGTGTTGAGTCATTGAATTCTCCCAGTCCGAACCGTTTATATCTTATACCATCGAAACGATAAAGCCCGGCCTGATTACCCGCCCAGATGAATCCTTTACTGTCCTGTATAAGACTTGAAGTACCAGCTCCTCCCCTTCCGCCCATTATGTTGAAATTATCCCATCTTGTATAAACGGGATTTGAAACAGGATAAAGGATTTTCTGGCAATAAGAGATATAACCTGTTAAAATGTAAAACAGACAGACCAGAATTATTTCCCGCCTCCTTTTCATTGTTGGCTAATGATTGAAAAGAGCGTTTTGAAAAATTCATTAATCAAATGAAAAGTTACAGCTTTTTTTTCAGACAGGATACGGGAAAAAAGCCGGAAAAGAGTAAAAATGTAACAATAAGAAAAGTTTTTGAAACATCCGTGGTGGAATCCGGCATATTTGGTTTCGTAGCTTTATTAATAATTAACGAAGATTACTTAATCTGAATATTTCATAATCATAATTAATATGCTGTATTCCTTTGCGTTACTTTGTGATGATCTTTGTGAGACTTAGTGGCAAAAATATTTAACCACAAAGGACTCAAAGGTTTACACAAAGGATTACAAAGTAAACGAAAAAGAAGGTTAAAGAATCCTTTGAAACAACCTTTGTTACCTTTCTGGGGATGATCAGTTAGTACTTTTTTGAATTGAATTCCACAAGTCTAACCCAATCAATTTCGCCATTATCGTTACAGAACTCATTTGAAAACTCTTTTGTAAATTTGTTTATTATTAACGCGTATGATTTATTGAAATCTTCATTTCTCTCTTTTGCTTTATATCCAGGAGGCTCTATAATTTCTGTATAAAGATTAGCCGATCCCGAGATGAATTCCCAAAATCTTTGTCCACAATATTTAAAATAATCCCCTTTATCAGGTGAATTGTCAATTCCGTAACAGCACCCATTAACAGCTATAATAGTTAATTTGGAATTGCTTGTCCGCAGTGCTTTTTTTGCTGTTTTGAAATCATCGATCATTTTTGCTATTTGTGAACTGTTCCCCCAATTTGGTCCTGATTTTATATTGACTATATGTCTACGTTTCTTATGGTCAAATTCAAGATCAATCCCGGTTATGCCTGATTTTTTACCATCATAAACTTTAGTATTAATAAAAATTGCCAGGCCTTCCAGCCAATCTCCAAAGATGGTTTCCTCGTTTGAAGATATATGAGCATCCACCAACCCTTTTATAATTGCCTCTGATGTAAGAAGATACTTAGCTTTAAAAAGGTAGGGATTCTTTCGTTTAAGAATCTGAGAGAGTTTAAGATCTTTGATACTGCTAATTCTTTTATTATGAAAAGTTGCTATGTTGTTTTAAACGTAATGAGTGACGTCGGACAGGTTTAGGTTTTTCATATTTTTCTTTTGGCTCGAGAAGATATAGTTCTAAAGGGTTAATCTGTTTCTTAACCATTTCATAATATTCTGGGACATTGTCAATTCCAATTGAATGGCGTTTCATTCTGTTTGCAACAAGTAAAGTAGTGCCGGATCCCATGAAAGGGTCAAGTACCAGATCATTTTCTATTGTAAATAGTTTGATAAACCATTCCGGGAGTTCTTCCGGGAAAGCAGCACTATGGTTCTTATTACTGCATTCCGTTGCAAGATGAAGAACATTATTCGGATATGCTTTGTCACGATATAACCAGTTCGAAATATTTTTCCCAAAGCCACTCCCAACTTTTGAATTATCCCTGATTTTATCTGTAGCACTAAGGTTCTTAAGCCTGCTTTTCGACCATTCTCCTGTAGGCACCATTACTTCATCCTGGTACATATGGAACTTTTTGTCTTTGTTAAATTGTAGCAATCTTTCCCATGCATCTCTGAATCTGTTTGGCCATTTTCCAGGATAGCTGTTTTTTTTATGCCATATAAACTCCTCAGTCCATAGCCAACCTTGCCTCCTCATAGCGAGTATTAATTCCATTACGTAGGTACTTCGTTCTCCGTCAACAACTTTTTCTTTGATATTCAGAATAAAAGTACCTGTTGGTTTTAATACTCTTAAGAGTTGCTCAGATATGGGCAGAAACCAATCAACATACTTATCATGGCGAATTCCACCATAAGTTCCATTTCTCTGATCGGCATATGGTGGTGATGTTACTATCAAGTCAACTGTATTGTCTGATATTTTTTTTAATACATCTTTACTATCTCCAAGATATATGTCAGTCTTTATTTCCATGCTGTTGATTTATTACTGCAAATTTACAGCATTTAACAACCATTTTGTAGTATTGTTAACAACCTCGCTAAAAGTTAGTACTTTTTTCAAACACTGATGCCGGAAAATCAGAAAATAAGCTAAAATGTAACAATATGGATAGTTTTTGAGACATCTGTGGTGGAATAAAAGACCGCAGGAAAGTAATTTTACTTCATTGTTGGTTAATGGCTCAGGTATAAATGAGTCATCCTGCCGACCTGGCAGGAAGTTAGTGAAGCCGGGGGTCTCCCGGCTTCTTCTTTTATGATAACTTTCAGATTACAGATACTAATCAGTTCAGGAAAGAATATACTCCCTGAATTTCCTGAATAATTCTTCCTCGCCGGTATTATTTTTTACTCCATCAAGAAGTATTTTCATAAGACCGTCGATCTTTGAATCGTTAAATCCCGCCTCTATCGCAAACCTCCTGATCATTCTTGTTTCCTTTTCACTTACTTCATCATCGGCAAGTATCATTTCGGCAATATCATGAAGGTGCTCATACTTCTCCTCAAGAGAATAAGGAGGAGTATAATGATGATCCTTCTCCGAATTTATAAATTTATCAATCTCCGGATCAGTAAGTCCGAACTTCTTCCCTTCCTTATGTAAAAGATCCAGTTCGTCCTTATGTATTTTCCCGTCAATCCTGGAGACCTGAACAAGATGAATAAATGCATCTTTTGCTACCCTCTTCCCATGATGAGTTATAAAATCTGAAAAGTCCATATTACTTATTAATTAAGTTCTGTTTAGTTTTTGTCAAAGCGTAAAATTAAAAATTAATTCACAGTTTATATTTTATACAAGATTAAACAAGAAAAATAAATTTTAGTTCTCGCTTTCAAGCTGAATCAGTCTTTTTTTCCAGAATGAATTAAAGCTTATTACCGGATCTGTACAGAGGTATACAGCGGTTCCATATTCCCTCGCATCAGGATCAGAGATACTTCCTACCTTCAAAATATTGGCAAACAATCCTTTCACATCTTCACCCGGAGGATCATTATTTATATAAACTACAGAGGTTATGTCAGGATTAAAAGCCTCCGGGATCCAGTACCTGAAGCTTTCATGAAACGATATCGGTTCCGGCAGACCATATTTCTTTCCTATGATGGTTATTGCTCCGGTCTGGCCGTAATTCTCACAATAAATAAAGGCCGATTGTTTATCGGGTATCATTTCCCAGGCCCGGGCAGCTATCCTTGTGAGTTCCTCCCACCCAAGCATATCCGCATAATCCTGGGGAAGGGAATGTTTTGAACCATCTTCAAATGTTCTGCCAACATCAAATCCATTTCTGGCTTCGGCCATATCAAAGTATTTTATCAAGCCCTCTGTTTTATAAACCGGTAATCCATAAGGTATTAACGGATATGTAACAAGCAGAAGGAAGGATACAAAAATGAGCCGGGCATACCACTTTTTCAGTACAGATTCATAAAAAACTGCACCGGCAGAGATAAGGAAAGGGAATATCCCCTGGGTATAATAACTTTTACCCTTCATCAGCATCAGAGAGACAACCACTGCTATAACAACAAGGGCAAGGAATCTGAATTTTCTTTGATTCCCGGAAAGCAGTAAATAAATAATCCCCGCAATCGTCAGAAAAGAACCTGCTCCCGGTGAAAGCAACTGGTCAATTAAGAAAGATTTCCTGTCAACATAAACCAGCTGGGTCTCTGCAAGTTCAGAAAATTCAAGATTACCGTTAAATACAAGATGGATCACAATGCTGAATAACGCCAATGCCCATATAACAGGGGTCGTGTTTTTTGAAAAAAGAGCCCGGAATTCTCATTTGCCGTGATTTACATTAACATATTGGCAATAAAGTTAAAAGTTATTAAATATAAATATATTCATCATGTTCATAATTCCGGTCAGGAATAAAAAGTTATATTTAACTGTCAATTTACCGGAGAAGAACCCACAAAATAAAGCCATAAGGGTATGAAAATTAAAAAATTATCTGTCTTTTCATTGGTTTCATTGTTTTCCGTACTGTTTTCTTTCCCGGCCAGTTCCCAGACATTAAAAGAAAACCCTGAACTTGATGAAAAAGTAAAGAGATTCCTTTCGGAAAATTCAAGGCAATGGTACGACATGAATATTCCTGCTTCCGACGGGCAGTTGCTATATGATATAATTGTAAAGAACGGTTATAAATCTGCACTTGAGATAGGAACATCTACAGGACATTCGGGCATCTGGATAGCCTGGGCTCTGAGCAGGACAGGAGGAAAGCTTATAACTATTGATATAGATGAGGGCAGGTACAGGAGGGCTGTTGAAAATTTCAGGAAGGCAGGATTATCGGAATATATAGATGCAAGGCTTGCTGATGCCCATAAGCTTGTGAAAGAACTTAAGGGTCCTTTTGATTTTGTTTTCAGTGATGCGGACAAGGAATGGTATAAGAACTATTTTATTGATATAGATCCGAAGCTTGTTGCCGGCGGGTGTTTCACAGCTCATAATATTTCGGAAAGGGGACGTGGATACGGAGGTTACGGAGGTCAGGGAGAATTTCTGCAGTATGTTAAAAGTCTGAAGAATTATGAGACAACTGTCAACAATGGTGGCGGTGGTGTTTCTGTTAGTTATAAAAGATCCGGAAAATAATCTTTACTTATAATGGCGGGAGAAGAATTACAAAGAAAGCTGGGGCTGTTCCCTGCTACCAATATTGTTGTTGCAAATATGATAGGGGCAGGGATTTTCACAACATCGGGGCTTCTGATGTCTGATCTTCATGATCCGCTTCTGATGCTTGCATTATGGGCTATCGGGGGTTTTATAGCCCTTTGCGGCGCCTTTTCGTATGGTGAGCTCGGGGCTGCAATGCCCGGTGCGGGAGGTGAATATCTTTTCCTCTCAAGATTATATCATCCGATCTATGGGTTTTTAAGCGGGTGGGTATCCTTCATGGTAGGATTTTCCGCTCCCATCGCTGCTTCCGCACTGGGTTTCAGTGAGTATTTCTCCCGGGCATTACCCGGATTTCCGCTCTGGCTTGATAATGCCGGAATAATGGGACCGGAACTGACAAAAAAACTGCTTGCCGTCAGTGTAATCGTAATTTTCACTTTCATACATTACAGGGGTATTAAATACGGTGCAAGGATCCAGAATGTCCTTACATTGCTTAAAGTATTGCTGATAGTTGTATTGCTGATCGCCGGATTCGGATCGGGCAAAGGCGATTTTCAGAACTTCAGCGACGGGGATAAAGCCCTCTCGGGGCTCTCAGGATTTAAGACTGTAGGCCTGTCACTTATGTGGATAATGTTTGCCTACAGCGGCTGGAATGCATCTACATATCTCGGCGCCGAAATAAAAAATCCTTCCCGGACACTTCCCCGTTCACTTATCCTGGGAACAGGGATAGTTGTCATTCTCTATCTCGCTATTAATGTCTTGTATGTCTACAGCATCAAACCCGATGAAATGAAAGATGTAATCTCTGTCGGAGGTCTGGCTATGGGGAACCTGTTCGGCAAGCCGGCAGAGATCCTGGTTTCAATGCTTATCGCTTTTGCACTCTTCTCGTCACTCAGCGCGTTCATTATAATTGGCCCGAGGGTATATTACTCGATGGCAAAAGACGGCCTCTTCTTTAAATCGGCTGCAAAGATCCATGAGAAATTCAGGGTACCCTCCAATTCGATCCTTCTCCAATGCCTTATTGCGGTTGTCCTGGCATTCTCCGGTACCTTTGAACAGGTTCTGACTTATATGGGTTTCGCCCTTGGGATCTTCCCCATTATGGCTGTAATAGGAATCTGGAAGCTCAGAAAACAAAACCCGCAGGCCTTTCGTCTGAAAGGCTTCCCCTTTACACAAATTATCTATATCGCTTCCGGGTTACTTATTCTGATACTTTCTTTCATGGAAAGACCCGTCGAATCATCAGTTGCCCTGCTGACGGTGGCTGCAGGAGTACCGGCATATTTTATTTTCAGAAAGAGAAACGGAAAGATAAACAACACCTCAGTATGAACAAATATCACTTTTCTTACGTTACAGTGTAATAAAATTGTTGCTAATTTTGTAACCGGTGAAAATAAGAAGATACATATTATCGCTGAGCGCTGTTATTGTTTCTGTATTTTTTCTTGCTGCAAGTACCGGAATAACCGTAATAGTACATGATTGCCCGGTTTGCCATGACTTCTATGTCAGATCCGGAATTCTTATTGAGCCTGCCGAACCTGCAGATGATTGCTGTGAAGCGGCAGAGAGACATTGTTCAACCGAAAATTCTATCACAGTCGAGGGAACATGCTGCCATTTCGACATTAGTCATTTAAGGCTGATTAACTACACACCTTCCGTTAATAATAACACACCGGCTCTGGTTGCTGTTATTACAGACAATCAGAATCTTAATATTATCAATTCCCCTGAACCTCCGGCCAATATACCTGTGGAATTTCACAATAAGCACGGAGGACGTTTTATTTCGACATATAACCACCAGCTGATCTCCTGATATTCATCCTGTCCCGGATAATTATTACAGCATCTGTAACTTAGGCAGATTGCTGATCTCATTATTTAGTTAATTCTGAAAGGATGAATAAAACATTTTTAAAAATATTATTAATACTGCTGTTCATACCCACTATCCTGGCCGGCCAGAAAAAGCTTGAAGGTAAAATCTTCGATACAGCCGATAAGGATGAATCCGGTCTTCCCGGTGCAAATCTGGTATGGGCCGGAACAACTGTCGGCACAACTACAAATGCGGCAGGGTACTTCAGCATAAAACGGGTAAAAGAAACTGACAGGCTTGTAATAAGCTTTGTGGGATATAAAACCGATACAGTTTCCGTCAGTCCCGATTCAGATTACTTTAAACATAGTCTGAGCCAGGGAAAGGAAATCGGAGAAGTCTTTATTTACGGAAGAGCTTCAGGCACCTATACAGATCGTATCGATCCTGTACTGACAGTCAATATAACGGGTGCTGAGCTGTGCAAGGCGGCATGCTGCAATCTCTCGGAGAGTTTTGAGACGAATGCGTCGGTTGATGTCAACTATTCCGATGCATCAACCGGTGCAAAACAGATCCAGCTCCTGGGCCTTGCTGGTACATATACACAAATCCTTACTGAAAATATCCCTGCAGTATATGGACTGAATTCTGCATACGGACTGAATTTTATCCCGGGTCCGTGGATGGAATCAATCCAGATATCAAAAGGAACATCTTCTGTAAGAAACGGTTATGAATCCATGGCCGGGCAGATAAATGTTGAATACAAAAAACCGAGGACAAGCGAGAAAGCCTATTTCAACGGATTCATTAGTGATGCAGGAAGGCAGGAGGCAAATGCAAATGCATCGCTTCTTCTCAACGAACATTTAAGTACAATGATCCTGGCACACGGCGAGTTACAGAACAGCAATAATGACCATAATCACGACGGCTTCAGGGATGAACCTGATATAAGACAGTATAATCTGTTCAACAGATGGGATTACATGACTGAGAATTTTACAGTCAGAGCAGGTTTCAAAGCTCTTGGCGAAGAGAGGATCGGTGGCCAGTTCAGTTATAATCCTTCTGATGACGATACCTGGAATAACGGGTTCGGTATAAACATAAACACAAGAAGGTATGAGGGATTCACTAAAGTCGGAGGAGTCTTCGGCAAAGAAGGAAGCATGACCGCCGGCTGGATACAGAATATTGCATATCATGATCAGAAATCTGATTTCGGTACAAGAAGTTATGACGGGATACAGAAGACATACTACTCAAATCTTCTTTACCAGTGGAATCCGGGACTGAGCAGGCATAATATAGATGCCGGCTTCAGCTATAAATATGATCTGTATGATGAGAAGCTGGGGGCGCTTATCCTTGGCAGGAAAGAATCCGTCCCGGGAGTTTTTGCCCAGTATACTTATACCGACAGCGCAAAAATGACATTTATCGCAGGCATAAGAACAGATTTTCATAATCTCTACGGAACGCTTGTTACGCCAAGAGTTCACCTGAGATATGTTATTAATCCCGTTCTGACCCTGCGTGCTTCAGCCGGTAAAGGATACCGGTCAGGCAATATACTGGCGGAGAACTCCTTCCTTCTGGCCAGCAGCAGGGAAATGATAATAGAAGATGGTCCTGACATCGAAGAAGCCTGGAATACCGGTATCAGTCTTTCAGCTAATATCCCCATGGCAGGTAAGACCCTGAGATTATCCGGTGAAGTATACAGGACAAACTTCATCAATCAGATCATAATTGACATGGACGCCAGTACAGATGAAGTCCGGTTTTACAACCTTGACGGAAAATCGTATTCGAATGTCATTCAGTTTGAGGCTTCGTCAACACTCTTTGAAGGATTTGATCTTCTCGCTGCATGGCGCTGGAACGATGTAAAAATGACTATTGACGGTTTACTCAGGGAAAAACCGCTGACAGGCAGGTACAAGGGATTACTTACCGCTTCGTGGCTTACCCATCTCCGGAAATGGCAGTTCGATTATACCTTCCAGCTTAACGGTCCCGGAAGAGTACCTTCCACCCTCTCTAATCCTGAAGAGTACAGGCGGGATGAAACATTTGATCCTTATGTGATCATGAACGCACAAATAACAAGGAACTTCAGGAAATGGAACATTTATGTCGGTTCCGAGAATCTTACAGGTTTCATGCAGCATCATCCGATTATTGCCTCAGATGATCCGTTCGGGGAGTTTTTTGATTCAGGACTGATCTGGGGCCCGGTGCATGGCAGAAAAATTTACGCCGGAATAAGAATATTTTTTAACAGGGATGTATAACAATCTTATAAACATTAAATCAAATAATTATGAAAACAATTAAAAAATTTGTACTGGCAATTCTGATTGCCACTGTTCCTGCAATCATCTCGGCACAGGACAAAAGCAAGGAAACTGAAACAATAAAGTATTCCACATCTATAGACTGTGCTAATTGTGTCAATAAGATCATGACCAATCTTCCTTATGAAAAGGGGATTAAAGATGTTAAGTGCGATCTTCCGTCAAAAACTGTTACTGTAACCTACGTGAAGGATAAAAATAATTCCGAACAGATAAAGAAAGCAATTGAGAAGCTTGGTTATACAGCTAAGGAGATAACAACAGAAAACCCGGCAAAGAAGAATTAGTCCTTCACCCCGGCAAGGTCGCGGATTACAACGGAAGCGCAGGCTATTCCGAATGCAGCCGGAACATATGAAATTGTTCCGACTATTGATGCTTTGTTTTGTTCATCGCTTACAGGCTTTATTTTTGACTTGTCAGTTGTTTCAGGCGACCACACAGCCCTGAAACCTTCCCTGACACCGAGCCTGTGAAGTCTTTTCCGCAGGATACGGGCAAGTGGACAGTCTGTTGTTTCAGAGATATCAGTGATCCGGATTTTTAACGGATCAGTTTTACCTCCCGATCCCATCGAACTGACTAAAGGATATTTCCTCTGCATAGTATGCCAGATCAGAAATATCTTGGGAGAAAGGGTATCAATGGCATCTACAACATAATCATACCCATAATCAAGTATTTCAATCATCCTGTCATCCTTAATATTTTCATTGATAACAGTCAGTTTTAAATCCGGGTTAATATCCTTAAGCCTTTCTCCCATCAATAAGGCTTTCGGTTTGCCTATGCTGCTATTTAATGCAAGGAGCTGCCTGTTAATGTTTGAGAGATGTACCTGATCACCATCAACAATAGTCAATGAGCCTATTCCCGACCTGCAGATCATTTCGGCTGCATATGAGCCGACTCCGCCAAGACCGACAACAAGGACTTTCGAATTTTGAAGCTTGTTAAGACTCTGCCGTCCGATAAGCATTTCTGTTCTCTCAAGCCAGTTATGGACCATATTACCTCTTTGTTTAACCACGGAGTTACACGGTTTATAAACTCCGTGTTCTTGCTCTGTGTAACTCCGTGTAACTCCGTGGTTAATAATTTTTCAAATTAAAAAAATCCAGAAAATTCTTAAAAATTATCCTTTTTAACTTATCTACTGTAATTTCAAGATCTGCAGATACTTTTAAATAAATATTTCTTATATCAACTCCCGATCCGTCAGTTTCAAGAAAGATCCTGTTTTCCGGAAGAGAACGGATTAGCTCCGAAGCTTCGGGTCTGATAATAAAATCGAACCAGAATGAGAGGAACATATTTTTTGCGATAAGCTGGGCGGCAAGATCCTTGTTTCCCCTGAAACCATGTACAAGCCACGGGAGGCCGGGTTTAAGCCTTTTATATGCACGGAAAAGCTCTTCCCATGCCCTGACACAATGAATAATGACAGGTTTATTATATTCTCCTGCAATTGTAACCTGTTCCTCAAATGCCTTTCGCTGCAGTTCGACTGATGGTCCTCTCAGTTTATCAAATCCTGCTTCACCTATTGCTATTACCGAGGGATTACCGGCTGCCTCATAAACGGCATTCATCTGCAATTCATGGGTAAGCTCAGTAAGGAACCAGGGATGAATCCCGAAAGTCCAGGCTGCTGAACAAATATTCCCGGGACGGTCCTCTTCATGAGCCATCAGGTTTATGACCGAAAAGGTCCCGGGGACTGATGCAACCTCATCGTGTGTATGGATGTCAATATAATCTTCAGGACCCGGGAGATTCATGCTTGTATTTTTCCTATAACTTCGAGTCCTTTTCTGATACGGTTAAGAGTCTCATGCCTGCCTATCCAGGATATAATTTCGAACATATGAGGACCCCGTGATGCCCCTACCACCAGAAGCCTGAAAGCATTCATAACAGCTCCGGTATTATATCCTTTTTCCTGGATCCACGTCTTTACTTCCCGTTCTGTAATCTCAGGTGTGAATTCATTAATACCTTCAAGGACAGCGGCAAGTTCAAGCATTTTCTGAGGAGTATCGTTGCTCCATCTCTTCCTTATCACTTCCGGGTCATATGTTTCAGGGCTCCTGAAGAAGAAATCTGTTTCATTCCATATCTCCTTAACGAAATTCACCCTCTCCTTGACCATACCGACAAGCTTCTCCAGATCAACAATATCCTGATGAATGCCTTTTGCCCTGAGAATTTCCCTGAATTCCATCGCAATCTCTCGGTTGCTCTTCTTCTGAAGATATTGGTGATTGAACCATTTTGCCTTCTCCGGATCAAACCTTGATCCCGATTTATGGACTTTTTCTATCGAAAATGAATCAATCAGCTCTTCCATGCTGAAAATCTCCTGTTCGGTTCCGGGATTCCAGCCAAGAAGGGCCAGCATGTTTACAAAGGCTTCAGGATAGTATCCTTCCTCGCGGTAACCTTTAGCTGTCTCACCATAAGGCCAGTATACGGGAAATACCGGGAAGCCCATCTTATCTCCATCACGCTTACTGAGCTTCCCTTTTCCGTCGGGTTTTAAAAGAAGAGGCAGATGTGCAAATAAAGGAGCTTCCCATCCGAATGACCGGTAAAGCATAACGTGCAGAGGAAGAGACGGCAGCCATTCCTCTCCCCTTATTACATGGGTTATCTTCATCAGATGATCATCAACAATATTTGCAAGATGATATGTAGGCATCCCGTCGGATTTAAAAAGTACCTTATCATCGAGAGTGTCGGAATTCACGACAATATGACCCCTTATAATATCATCAAAATGAATCTCTTCATTTAAAGGCATCTTATAGCGTACAACATATGGGAGACCGCTTTCTTTCATTTCTTTCCACTCAGCCTCAGTCAATGATAGCGAGTTCTTCAGCATATTCCTGACTGCCGCATTGTAAATGAATGTCTTCCCTTGCTTTTCAGAATCCAGACGTAATTTTTCAAGCTCCTCCGGAGTATCAAAAGCATAATAAGCTTCTCCTCTGCTGATAAGGATATCGGCATATTTTCCAAAAATTTCCTTTCTGTCACTCTGCCTGTACGGACCGAAATCACCTCCCTCGGTTATCCCTTCATCCACTTTTATCCCACACCATTTAAGGGATTCTATTATATAATCCTCTGCACCGGGAACGAGCCTGGACTGATCGGTATCTTCTATCCTAAGGATGAAAGTACCATTGTTTTTCCGTGCGAAAAGGTAATTATATAGTGCCGTCCTTACTCCTCCGATATGAAGAGGGCCTGTCGGACTTGGTGCAAAACGTACTCTCACATTCATAACTAATAAATTCTGTATAAACATACAAAGATAGCTAAAGCCTTTTACATTCAGGTTTATGCAAAAATCATCAAAAATCGTTAATATATATTTTCCTATGATAGCATATAACCTTCCTGTTTTTCAGATTTCTCCCTTTAGGGTCGGGGTAAAAAAGCTGAAAAACAGGAGGATTTTTCAAATCTTTCAAAGTAGAATTTATGTTACCTTTGGATACCTGGTTAAGATAGTTAAGGTCAATTTTCAGAAATTATGAAAAAAATGAAAGCCCTTGTTAAAGCCCTGCCCGAAAGAGGGATATGGATGCAGGAGATGCCGGTACCGGAACCCGGACTTAATGATGTTATAGTAAAAGTAAAGAAATCTGCTATCTGCGGTACCGATCTTCATATCTATAAATGGGATGAATGGTCGAAGAAAACTATCAAAACTCCCATGATAATCGGTCATGAATATATGGGGTACGTTGAAAACATGGGAGCCGGTGTCACCAATCTGAAGGAGGGAGACCGGGTCACGGGTGAAGGGCATCTTGCATGCGGCCATTGCCGGAACTGTCGCAGAGGCAAGGAACATGTTTGTGAAAACTCAGTAGGTATCGGAGTCCATATTGACGGGTCATTTGCCGAATATGTAAAAATACCTGCTTCCAATATTGTTCTGCTGGATCACCGTATCCCCGACGACTGGGCAGCAATAATGGATCCCTTTGGAAATGCAACCCATACGGCCCTCTCATTCCCTCTCCTGGGAGAAGATGTCCTCGTAACGGGAGCCGGACTGATAGGCAGCATGGCGGTAGCAATAGCAAAATATGCCGGAGCCAGGTTCATCGTTGCCAGCGACCTGAGTGATTTCAGACTTGAGATCGCAAAAAAAATGGGAGCCACACTTACTTTGAACCCGTCAAAAGGAGAAAAAATAGCCGATGCGGTCAGAAAGCTTGGAATGAGAGGATTTGATGTCGGACTTGAAATGTCGGGGTCACCAAAGGCATTTATTGAAATGATAGATAATATGTACAACGGATCCAGCATTTCGCTGCTCGGACTTCTCCCTTCAAATTTTGAGATACCCTGGAATGAGATAATCTTTAAAGCTATTACGCTTAAAGGAATATACGGCAGGGAAATGTGGGAAACATGGTACAAAATGGAACAGATGATAATCGGTGGAATTAACCTGGATCCGGTTATAACTCACAGGTTACATATAGATGAGTTCCAGAAGGGTTTCGATATTATGGAAGAAGGTAACTGCGGAAAAGTGATCCTTAACTGGGACTGAATTATTGAACTTGAGTTCTTTACAAAATCAAAATCCTTTAACCGCAAAGTTCGCAAAGTCTTTACGCAAAGTTCGCAAAGAACTTTTTAATAAATCAAAACCTTTGTGTGCTTTGCGATACCTTAGCGTGCTTTGCGGTTAAAAAATTATTATTCAGCGTCTTAATAAATATATAGTATGTATAAGAATTATAAGGAACATCTTGAGAAGATAATTACTGAAATCAGGGAAGCCGGATTATATAAGAATGAAAGGATCATTGTTTCCGCCCAGGGTGCGGAGATAGAGCTTGATACAGGTCAGAAAGTCCTTAATTTCTGCGCCAATAATTACCTTGGCCTTTCAAATAATCCGAAGCTGATCGAAGCGGCAAAGCATGCACTTGACAGTCATGGTTACGGGATGTCGTCGGTAAGGTTTATCTGCGGGACGACCGATCTGCATAAGGAGCTTGAAAGGAAGATCTCAAGGTTTTTCATGACGGATGACACCATCCTCTATGCAGCATGCTTTGATGCTAACGGAGGGGTATTTGAACCCTTGCTCACCGAAGAGGATGCAATTATTTCCGATGCGCTTAATCATGCATCGATCATCGACGGGATTCGTCTATGTAAAGCACAGAGATACAGGTATGCCAATGCCGATATGGCTGATCTTGAAAAACAGCTTAAGCTGGCTCAGGCACAAAGGTTCAGGCTGATTGTAACCGACGGCGTTTTCTCGATGGACGGAAATGTAGCTCCACTGAGGAAGATTGTTGAACTTGCTGAACTTTATAATGCGATGGTCATGGTCGATGAATCCCATTCAGCAGGGGTGGTAGGAGAAACGGGAAGAGGGGTTACCGAACTTCACGGTATTATGGGACAGGTGGATATCATTACAGGCACTCTGGGGAAAGCTTTCGGAGGCGCAATTGGAGGTTTTACAACCGGGAGGAAAGAAATAATCGAATTACTGCGTCAGAGGTCCAGACCATATTTATTCTCAAATTCAATCCCGCCTCTTGTTGCAGCAGCAGGTATAAAAATGGTTGAAATGATGACTGAGACCAACGAGCTGCAGGATAAACTTCACAGGAATGCGGAGTATTTCATAAGCCGGATGACAAATCTCGGATTTGATATTAAACCTACAAGGTCGGCTATCTGTGCAGTAATGCTTTATGATGCAAAATTATCACAGGAATTTGCATCAAAGCTACTGAAAGAAGGTATTTATGTTATCGGATTCTACTATCCGGTTGTCCCGAAAGGAGAGGCACGTATACGGGTACAACTGTCAGCAGCTCACGAAACTGAACATCTTGACAAAGCTGTAAAAGCATTTGAAAAGGTCGGAAAAGAGCTTGGCGTTCTGAAATAGCTTACCCGCATTTTGAGGAACCGCAATCCTTACAGATCAGGCACCCTTCTTCATAAACCAGGTTCTCGGAATGACATTCACCACATTTCCCTTTAGCCCTGGTGCCGTTAGGTATATATTTCTTCAATGCTCTTTCAACGCCGTTCTTCCAGTTATTGATCGATTCACTGTCAAGCTTGAGGGACTGAACAAGATTTACAACATCTGCAATGGGCATTTCATGCCTGAGAACCCCTGAAATAAGCTTTGCATAATTCCAGAATTCAGGCTTGAACATGTGAGATAAGCCCCCCATGGTTTTCTTATAACCATATTTATCGGTGTACTGAAAATCGTAACGGGTTTTCCCTTCTTCCGATTTATTTTTGATTATCTGTCCTTTGACTATACTTTTCGGAATGGGGAAGATCTCTTCATCTGCAATACCGGTGAAGATCTCATATGGTTTATTGTCCTTCAGCCCTACAAATGCAACCCATTTTTCCTCATTAATATTGAACCTGATAACATCACAGTCGAGTACTTTCGGACGTTTCGGTCTTTCGTTCCTTGTCTCGGGCTTGCCGTTAACAAGAACGCCTGTCCTCGATCCGTCACGATACACGGTAGCCCCTTTGCATCCCGATTTCCATGCCGTGAGGTATAACTCACTCACCAGTTCTTCCTTAACATCGGAAGGAAGATTAATTGTAACACTTATTGAATGGTCGACCCATTTCTGGATTGCACCCTGCATCTTCACCTTTGCTACCCAGTCGACATCATTTGCTGTAGCTTTATAATACGGTGACTTCCTTATTATTGCTTCAATCTCCGTATCATTCATCCCCGTGACCTCATCAGGATCGAAGCCGTTGATCTTCAGCCAGTCGATGAACTTATGATGAAAAACATTAAACTCTTCCCAGGAATCTCCCACTTCATCTTTGAATGTAATCCTTGCATCCTTGTCATTTGGATTTACTTTTCTTCTTCTCTTATAAAAAACCGAAAAGATCGGTTCAATTCCCGATGTGGTCTGTGTCATGAGACTTGTTGTCCCGGTTGGTGCAATTGTCAGAAGAGCAATATTCCTCCTTCCGAACTTCACCATATTATTATACAGTACTGGATCAGCAGTCTTTAGTCTCAGAATGAACGGATTATTTTTTTCCCTTTCTGAATTATAAATTTCGAACGGGCCTCTTTCCTTTGCCAGGTAGGTAGAAGATTTATAAGCTTCAAGAGCCAGGGTTTTATGAACCTCCACGGAAAAATCAGTTGCCTCATTGGACCCGTATCTCAGCCCGAGAGCTGCAAGCATATCGCCCTCTGCTGTTATACCAATTCCGGTACGTCGCCCCTCCTCTGATTTCTTCCTTATATTCCTCCACAAATTGCGCTCAACTCTTTTAAGTTCATCAGGTTCGGGATCAGCATTTATCTTGGCAAGGATTACATCTATCTTCTCAAGCTCGAGATCGATAATATCATCCATCATCCTCTGTGCCAGACCTACATGCTCCTTGTACAATTCAAAATCAAATTCCGCTTCTTTCGTAAACGGATTCTTTACATAGCTGAACAGATTGATCGCCAGAAGCCTGCAGCTGTCGTAAGGACATAACGGGATTTCACCGCAGGGATTTGTCGAAACAGTGGCATATCCAAGATCCGCATAGCAATCAGGGACGCTTTCCCTTATGATAGTATCCCAGAATAATACTCCGGGTTCAGCTGATTTCCATGCATTATGAATTATTTTATTCCAGAGCTGAAGAGCATCCACATCATTAACGAATTTCGGATCATCTGAACTGATCGGATATTGCTGGCGGAAGACAGATTTGTTTTCGACAGCTTTCATGAATTCATCGGTGACCTTGACTGAAACATTTGCACCTGTCACTTTGCCGCTTTCCATCTTGGCATCGATGAATTTCCCTGAATCGGGATGCTTGATCGATATTGAAAGCATCAGTGCTCCTCTCCTTCCGTCCTGTGCTACCTCCCGCGTTGAATTTGAATAACGTTCCATGAAGGGGACCACGCCTGTAGAAGTCAAGGCACTGTTTAGGACAGGAGTTCCTTTCGGACGGATATGCGACAGGTCGTGTCCGACACCGCCACGCCTCTTCATAAGCTGTACCTGCTCCTGGTCGATCTTCATGATACCTCCATATGAATCGGACGCTCCGTCATTACCGATGACAAAACAGTTCGACAGCGAAGCTATCTGGAAATCGTTCCCGATACCGGTCATCGGTCCGCCCTGGGGTACGATATATTTAAAATCTTTTAGTACATTATAAATAAGTTCCTCGGGTAATGGGTTCTTATATTTCTTTTCAACCCTGTGTATCTCCCGGGCAAGCCTCCGGTGCATGTCATCGGGAGTTTTTTCATACAGATTCCCGAACGAATCCTTTAAGGCATATTTATTTGCCCAGACCCGCGCTGCGAGCTCATCACCCCTGAAGTACACGATACTTGCCTCAACAGCTTTATCGTGAGAATATACTTCTTTCCCCTGTTTTTCAGGTCCTGCTTTACCTAAACCGGTATTCTCTTTCTGAGCCTCAGACATTTTCTTTTCTTCTTCCACTTTTTCAGAAACAATAGTTGATCCCTGGACAAATAATTCTCCCATATACAAGATATAAATTCTGTTATCCTTTGATTTATTTGAGATTAAACACCCGCTCGACTTCAAAAGCGGGTATGTGCTAAATTAGGCAAGTGAAAATCCCCAAACAAGATAAAAAATTTAAGTTTATTAACATTATAAGGGATAGTTATTAACGGGTTTTATTTTGCTGGTTTACTGTATTTTACACATATTTATCGGGAACAATCTCCTGCCGGCAATAATGAAGTATTTATAAATCTGCCGGTTAATGCCGGTGAAAAAAGGGTACCCCGTACGGTATTATCTTTCGCTATGTAATAATAAAAGGGTATCCCGTAGGGGACACCCTTTTGTTCTTTCATCAAAAAAAGTATCAGTTGAACAAATACTTTAATCCAAGCTGTATTCCCCAGGTTCCAGCAACCGAATTGGGATCCTGGAATGATTCTGATACGTATTTACCTCCTATTTTCCGCATTGACACTATCATTCTGCCTGTAGTTGCATCACGTCCGGTAACACTTAACGGAGAAGTTGTGATAAGGCTCTGATCGAGTCCCCAGCTGGAATTAAGAAGATTCATGAAATTAATGACGTCAACTGAGAACTGAAGCTTATTAACCTGTTCACCGGTCTTGATCTTAATTTCCTGCATAAATCTCATATCAAGGCGGCCATACCATGGTTCGTATGCTCCGTACCTCTGAGCGAACCCGCCCTTGTGTTTTTTCAGATACGGATCCTGTGAAGCATATACGAAATAGGCTGCTTCATCTTCAGTAGAGGCCCACAGATAATCCGTGGGATTTTCCGGAATATACATCAGCTCATGACTGGATGTTCCGTCCTTGTTTGCATCACCATTATATATATATGAGAATGCATCTCCGATATATCCGTTATAGAAGAATGATATTGACGAACCGAGAACTTTTGCATATTCAATGTTATAGCTCAGTGTTGCGACTACCCTGTGAGGAGTGTTGTTCATAGAAAGACCCAGTTCCCGGGAATTAAGCTCCCTGGTTATTACCCTGTACTGCCATGCAGAGAATGGATCTGAACCTGATTTTCCGGCAATTTCCTCGCTCCAGCTTCTTGAATACCCGATCATACCGCTCAGCCCATAGATCTGGGGAAGAGTAAGTTGTGCGGACAGTGAATATCCCTGTCCCAGATCTGTATTACGCATGATCACCACATCTGTATAGGGCTGGGTGATGTATTTTGTTGCGTTGGTATTGTTTGACCAGTATGGCATAGTCTGGTCGCCAACAAGATATGTGCCTGCGGCAGGCTGCAGATTGATATTTTCAAAAGTGATTGAATTAAGATCATTTGTATAAACACCTTCAAGGGTAAGCATCATTTCAAGCGGCAGTTTAATATCAAATCCGAGACTGGTTCTCCATACCTGAGGCAGCTTGAAGTTTTTATCAATTGCAGCAATCCTTCCTCCCGGAATATTTGACTGTGGGAAGATATCAGAAAGTGTTCCGTCCTTCAGCAGCTGCGAAGCATCAGCAAGCAGGGGCAGTCTTGCCAGCTGGCCGCGGCTTGTGGCTCCGCCGCTCGAATTGATAACAAGCTGGTACTGTATCATACCGCTGTTCGTCGGCTGGTTTGTAAACCAGACGAAAGGTATCCTTCCGGTAAATATACCCGTTCCACCACGGACTTTAAGGGTTTTGTTCCCAAGAACATCCCATGAGAAACCAAGTCTCGGGGACCATAATATCTTAGCATCGGGCCATGTGGAAAGGTCTACAGCCTCACCTCCGGCGAATGTTTTACCATGGAGGCTGGGATTATCAAGGGCACCATCGAGATACATCGGTAAATCGAGCCTGAGACCGCCCATAATCTTCAGGTTTGAAAGAACACTGAACTCGTCCTGAAGATATGACGAGAACTGACCGAAGGACAGTTCTGCAACAGGATTTGTAAAATTGTTAATAGGATATGTATAGGCGAAATTTATCGGATGATAATTATCATTATAAGGAAGGCCGTCACCTTCACCATTCAGGAAATTCTCAAATGATGCGAGGTTCTTGAACCTGTAATATGCAGAACCCTGCCTCAGGTAACTGTTGGCAAAATACTGGCTTTCATATGACAATCCGAAAGTAAGATTATGTTTATCAAGCTGATATGAGACATTGTCAGTCAGGATCAGTGTATTATTATCAACTCTGTTCTTGTATGAGAACAATTCATACCCTGCAGACATCATAACATCTCCCTTTGTTGCATCGCCACTCATAATATCGATAAATGGGAAGTCCGTACTGTTTGATGCACGTGGTTGTTTATAGTTCGTATATGCAAGGAGGAATTTATTTGATAACTGGCCAAAACGGCTGTTCAGCTCAGCAGTTACTGAATGCAGCTTATTTGAGTTGAAATACTGTGAGTTCTCAAATGACATACCACCTGTACGGCTGTGACGGCCGTTTGAGATAGACGGTCTGGCATCACCACTGTTACTGGGCCGGGAAACATTAGAACTTTCCGAAAAGTTATATCTGAGGGTCAGCTTATGATTTCTGCTTATGTTCCAGTTAAGCTTAACAAGCATTTTGTTATTCATTTCATCGTCACCGCCCCAGTCTTCATAGCGACCGGTTTCATAACCAAAATTATCCTTTAACAGCTGGGAGAATCTCACCAGACTGTCTGCATAAACCCTTGAGCTCACATTGAGATCCGTTTCAGGATCACGTCCGTCATCAAGTGCAAGAAGTGTATTTCCCGGTGTGAGTGTAGATTCTTTTTCCCCGCTCAGGAAGAAGAAAAGTTTGTTTTTTATAATCGGACCTCCGAGGGTGAATCCGTAAGCTTTCTTTGCCGATTCGGCCACAGTCAGTTTTGTATCACGGATCTTCGTCCCATTGAAGCTCTGGTCGCGGTAATAACCATAAACCGATCCTCTGAACTGGTTGGTACCGCTTTTCGTTATTGCATTGACACCTGCACCGGTAAAATTTGACTGGCGCACATCGAAAGGCGAAACGGCAACCTGGATCTCCTCGATCGATTCCATAGAAATCGGCTCACCTGATACACCCGGCATATTGGTCCCCGATAACCCGAAATTGTTATTGAAATTAGCACCATCGACCGTAACATTTGTATTGTAAGCGTTACGTCCCACATAGGAGCCTGTGCCTGTTGAATAAGGAGAAAGACGGGTATAATCACCAAGGGTACGGTTCATTGTCGGAACCATAAGCATATCTTCTCTCTTGATATTGGTTGTGGCCCCGGTCTTTTCGGTGTTGAACATCGAGGTTTTTGTACCTACTACTGTTACTTCCCGTAATTCCGTACTTTCCTGTGACAGGTCAGCATTAAGGACAGAATTTTCCCCCAGCAACAGGGTAATATCTGTAAAGGTCCTCCTGGCATAACCTACAAATGATATCTCGACCTTGTAAGGCCCGCCGGGCCTCATGCCGTCAAGTGTGTACAAACCCTGGCTGTTTGTAGTTGCCCCGTAAACCGTACCTGACGGTACATGAGTGGCAACAACTGTAGCACCTGCCATGGGTTGATTCCGTTCGTCTATAATCTTCCCGCTCATGGAAGAAGTTGTTGATCCCTGCCCGTATGTAAATAATACAAGGCAGAAGAAGAACAATGTTGTAAAAAAATTCTTTGAATGTCTGATCATGTAATATGGATTTAGGTTTAATTTACTTTTTAAATAATTAATAATAAACTTATTTCATGGTTTTATAAAAAAATGCCCTTTAAAAAATCCGGGCGTTTGAATTTACATTCCTTAAACGATCCGTTCAAATTAAACATAAGTAGTTGTTAACAAGTTTTCATCAGTGTATGTTAATATCTTCTCCTGTTATCCACCCAATTATTTTACGCGTGGCTCCGGCATTTTCCCTGACATATTTTCCGGCCGCCCGGGCAGATTCCTCATATAATTTTTCATCCGAAACCAGGGCTTCAAGAATTGATCTGAATTCATTAAAATTTCTGAATGACTTTGCTCCCCCGAGGGAGATCAGATCAGCTGCCTCGCGGAATTTTGTATGGTTGGGTCCGAAGAGGACCGGGATTCCCCAGCAGGCCGGCTCGAGGATATTGTGTATCCCCTTCCCGAAACCTCCCCCGATTGCAGCAATAAAAGCATACCTGTATGCCGATGACAGCATACCTATATTATCTATTATCATTACCCTGGCATCCTTCTTCTCCTCACTATACTCTGAAAACCTCACACACTTTGCTTTGAAGAGCTCAATTATCCTTTCAACATTCTCTTTATCAATCTCGTGAGGTGCGAAGACCCACTTCATCCGGTCAGGGAATTCATTAATATACCGCGAGATTATCTCTTCATCAGGTCTCCAGCTGCTGCCTGCAAGAAACAGTCTTTCATTACCCCTGAAACTTTCGATCTGGGGTATTGATTTTGCTGCTGTCGAAATCTCAAGAACCCTGTCAAAACGTGTATCCCCGGCTACAGTCACATTTCCGATACCAATCTTACCAAGCAATTCAGCCGACTTTTCATCCTGGACAAAAACATGACTGAATTTTTTCAGTATCTTCCTGAAAAAGTTACCGTACCATCTGAAAAAAGGTTGTTCTTCCCTGAAAATGGCTGAGATTAGAAGAAGAGGTATGCCTCTTTTGCTGACAGCGGTAATGTAATTGTGCCAGAATTCATATTTGACAAAAATTACAAGCTCCGGCTTAATGAGGTTTACAAACTTTTCAGCATTCCCGGGTGTATCGGAAGGAAGATAACAGACTATATCTGCAAGCGGGTAATTTTTCCTTATTTCATATCCTGACGGGGAAAAGAAAGTCAGGATGATTCTTTTTTCAGGCATCTCCTTCCTTATACTTTCGATCACCGGCCTGCCCTGCTCAAATTCTCCAAGTGATGCACAATGCACCCAGATGTAATTATCGTTCCGATTTAATTTATTCCTGACTATACCAAATGTTTCCTTTCTGCCTCTGATCATCAACCGGGCCTTATGATTGAACGGAGATATCAGATATGCAACTGCCGAGTAAACAAATATTCCCAGGTTATAAATAAGTTTCATTTTAGGTTTTTGGAGGGGCAAAGGTAGAAAAAAGTACCGTTGCGCCGTATCATAATTCCACCTATTTTTGCATGATAACCCCCCATCCACTATGGTACGACTAATTGCCCTTATTATTTCCATTGTATTACAGATAATTGCAGCATCTATTGCAATGGGATTCATGAAAATGACAAAATACAGGCTGTCATGGATCCTGCTTTCAACTTCTTTTGTTCTGATGGCTGTACGCAAGATCATCCAGCTGTCGGAATTACTCAGAGGTACGCCTTCATATTCCTGGCAGATGATTGATGAATGGATGGGTGTTCTGATCTCATTCATGATAATAATCGGGGTTGTACTTATCAGGGAGATCTTCTATTCACTTAAAAAGGCTGAAACAGACCGTTCAAGAACTGAAAAAAGGGTGCTTAATGCTATTATAAATACCGAGGAAAATGAAAGGAAAAGATTTGCAAAAGACCTTCACGACGGACTCGGACCACTTCTTTCAACAGTAAAAATGTCATTGTCGTCGCTTGCACCCCGGATCAATGACCCCTCTGATAAAGTAATACTTAATAATACAAATCACCTTGTTAATGAAGCCATCAGTACTATTAAAGACATATCGAACAATCTCAGTCCTCATATCCTTACCAATTTCGGCCTGTCGAGCGCTATCGGGGCTTTCACAACGAAGATCAACCAGACCAGGGCAGTTGAAATAATATTTAAATCGAACATGGAGAATCACAGACTTGAAACTGATAAGGAGGTTGTATTATACAGGGCTGTATGTGAACTGATCAATAATGCCATTCAACATTCCGGGGCATCAAAGATCGAAATAGAATTAAACAAACTTGATAAATTTGTTACCTTGCAGTTTTACGATAATGGCAGGGGATTCGATACATCAAAACTCATCAGGGAAGATACAAAGGGAATGGGGCTGTCAAACATAGAAACCCGTGTAAGGACGGTGGAGGGAGTCTTTGTTCTTGAAAGCACACCGGGAAGGGGGACGAGCGCCCTGATCAAGGTTATGGAGTAACTGAATTACCTGGAGACCGGCATCCGGTATGCGGTATGCGGATCCCGGCATAAGGCATTCAGCGACTTATTATATAATAATGTGAAAAATTGTAATGGATAGAATAAAAATAATTATCATCGATGACCATCAGCTTTTCAGGAACGGATTAAAGATCCTTCTGAATTCATTTCCTGATTTTGAAGTGACAGGAGAAGCATCGAACGGAGAGGAATTTCTGAAACTGATTCAGTCAGTCAGTGCCGATATTGCTCTGATGGATATCAATATGCCGGAGCTTGATGGTATCGAAGCAACAAAAAGGGGACTTAAGATTGTCCCGTCGATCAATATTATAGCACTCTCAATGTATGGCGAGGAGGATTATTACTACAGAATGGTCGATGCCGGCGCTAAAGGTTTTCTGCTGAAGGATTCTGATATTTCCGAAGTGAGAGAGGCTATACTTACTGTAATGAAAGGCGGAAGTTATTTCTCCCAGGAATTACTTTATCATGTAATTCAGAAAATCAAACACCGCGAGCAGGAAAGCAAGGCCGCAAACCTCAGCAGGAGAGAAAAAGAGATACTTGCCAGGATCTGCGAAGGACTGTCAAACCAGGAAATAGCCGATACCCTGTTCATAAGTAAAAGAACCGTTGACAAGCACAGGGCGAACCTCCTGGGAAAAACCAATTCGAAGAACACTGCAAGCTTAATCCTCTTTGCCATTAAAAATAAACTTATCGAGATCTGAAATGGCAGAATCCCATGCCCTCGGACAGACAGGAGAAGATCTGGCAGTATCTTATCTTTCAGAAAACGGATACAGAATCCTCCGGCGAAACTGGAAAGCGGGCAGACATGAAATTGATATAATCGCCGAAACAGATGAATATATTGTATTTGTTGAAGTTAAGACAAGATCAGAAGATTATCTGGTAAATCCCTCGGAAGCAGTGAATCGCGATAAGCAGAGATCCATTATTTTTGCTGCCGATAATTTCATAAAAAGATATAGTATCGATAAGGAAAGCCGGTTTGATATTATTACAGTTATCAGAAAAGGCGACTCATTTCAGACAGAACATATAGAAGATGCTTTTTACCCGACATTGAAATAAACCACTAATATGAAAAAACAAATCCTCATTGCACTGATTTTATTTACAATAGCCCTTCCCTCATTCTCACAAAAAAAGGGGAAGAACCCAGCTCTTCCGGCCGAAGAAGGTTATAAGTTCACGACCACTATTGATCTCAGGGCAACACCGGTAAAGAACCAGGCAGCAACCGGTACATGCTGGTCATTTGCAACAACCTCCTTCATTGAATCTGAACTGATCCGTCTCGGGAAAGATGAATTTGATCTTTCAGAAATGTATATAGTCAGACATAACTATATAGACAGGCTGAAGGATAATTACCTCAGGATGGGTAAAGGAAATATTGAAGAGGGCAGTAATGCACACGACTGGATGAGAGTTTTCAGTGAATCGGGAATTGTTCCGGATGAGGTTTATACGGGACTTAACTATGGTTCGGCAACCCATAATCACAGGGAGCTTCAGCTTTTTCTCAAAGCAATTGCCTCGGTACCGCTTCAGCTTAAATATGAAAGCAAACAATACCGGGAAATATTAAATTCAACTCTGGATATATACTTTGGGAAAATCCCGGAATCATTTGTATATAAGGGTGTAACATTCACACCTGCCTCATTTTCAGCTAGCCTCGGAATAAACCCGGATGATTATATCGAGCTTACCTCATGTACTCATTTCCCGTTTTATACAAGAGGTGTCCTTGAGATACCCGATAACTGGGCTATGGCAGGTTTTTATAATGTACCGCTCGATGAGCTTATGGAAACAATGAATTATTCACTGCAAAACGGATATACCGTAAACTGGGACGGGGATACAAGCGAAGAGGGATTTTTATTTTCATCAGGAATAGCTGTAAATCCGCTGAGCCTTTTTAATGAGAGAGCTTCAAGACAGGGCAGACCAAGAACCGAGCGTCTACAGCAACCTCAGCCATGGTCCCTTAATCCGGCCCCGGAAGTAAATGTCACTCAGGATATCCGCCAGGCTGGCTACGAGACTTTTATCACGACCGATGATCATGGGATGCATATTACAGGAATTGCAAAGGACCAGAACGGAACTGTCTATTATAAAACAAAAAATTCATGGGGCCCGGACCGCAATCCCTTCGGAGGTTACCTGAACATGTCTGAAAGCTATGTCCGTGCCAAAACATTGTTCATTATGGTCCATAAGAACGGCATACCACCTGCCATCAGAGCCAAACTAGGATTGTAAGTCATGCGGTCGTGCAGTCATGCGGTCGTGCAGTCGTGCTTTGTTATCCGCCCTGTGCTCTGTGCCCCGTGCCCTGAGCATTATTCCAACAACAGGTTGCAACCCCTGATATCGCTGCTGTCAAATCTGCCCATTACCTCAAAGCTGTTATCCGGATGAAGCTTTCCGAGATCATCCGTAGCTATGAATGAACAGGAATTGATATTTGCGAGATCAATTATGTTAATTCCCCCGGTTTTCCCATAGTCCTGAAGTATTGAAAGAGGATCGAGCGGATCCCTGATAAGGATCTTCATCCACGGGGGACAAAAGAATAAACCATCTCCTTTTGAATAAGCCTGACTCAGAAGCTCTGTCATCCCGTATTCTGAATGGATCCTGTCAACATTCAATTTCTTTTTAAGCACGGAATGAAGCTCATCCCTGATCATCTCCTTCCTCCTGCCTTTCATACCACCGGTTTCCATAACAATAACGTCTGAAAGATCAGGTGAATTTTTTTCTGACAGATCAAGAAGTGCATAACTCACACCGATCAGAAGGACTTTCTTCTCTTCTCTCCTGGCAGAATATATATATGACAACATTTCGTTAGTGTTTTCCCGGTAAAATCCGCTGGAAGGACAACCACTTTCCTTTATCAACCTGTCAACCATATAAACAAGGGATGAGTTAGCTCTTTCGGTATACGAAGGCAACAAGGCTGCGATCATATAATCGGCAGGATCTCCATAGAAAAGTCTGAAGGTCCTCAGGAAGCTCTTCTCATATAATCCGCCATCCGCAACAAAGTGCCTGCTGGTCATCTTTCCGCTTGTACCACTGCTTTCAAAGACGAGGTTCCCCGTATGAATTCCCGAGATCACCTTATGTGTCCTGAAGAATGATACCGGAAGGAAAGGGATATCCTCTGCCTGTACAACAGTATCAGGATCAATTCCAAGATTTTTTATAAAGCTGTTATATATCTTATTTGTTTCAGCCTGATATCTGAATATTTCAAGAGCTATATTATGAAAATCAGTCCGGCTGTTTATTTTGAAAATCCTATCTGGAAGATCCGGATTCATTTACCGGGAAAGGTTAATGTTCCATCCGGCTGATAAGCCCATTCAAATGAACATTTGACATAATTAAAGTCCTGTCTGTCTTCAGTTACAATCGAGATTATCCTGATTTTTGCATAACGTTCTGCATTTGAACGGTATAACCAGATCTGGTTTATCTTTAAAAGGTTTGCGCTCTCTGTCCACTGGCCCGGACTGGCAGTAGTGAAATTATTAAAAGCGGTTTTGGCTGCCTGCTCATCGGCATATTCTCCGTATTTCCAGAATGAAGCTTTCAGGTTATTTGCCTCAAAAGATATGTTATCTCCATCCCTGAAAACAATAATATCAGGTTTCGGGGTTCCGGCATTTGATGCCAGTCGTGCTTCAGAAAAAAGAAATCCATAGTTGATATAAGTCTGAAGTTTCTCATCCAGAACCAATTCGTTATCAATAGTTGCCGTTCCGCTGAGGTCAGGCTCCTTGTTCTTATTACATGAAGTCAGTAACAAAGCAGATAATAACAATATTGAAATTAGTCTTTCCATTTCCAAACAAATATAACGGATTTTCCGGAGCCTGTCGTATAAAAAGAGAGGCCGATTTTCCAATCAGCCTCCCGTATGCTACTTTAATAGATATTCAACACCACTGAACTTCTCTCCCTTTGCGCCGTAACTTACTCTCCCCTTATCGCAACTATCCCCGGCAGTTTCTTGCCCTCCATATATTCAAGCATTGCACCACCACCGGTTGATACGTAGCTTACCTTATCTGCCAGGCCATTCTTATTTATTGCAGCTACCGAATCGCCACCACCGATAAGGGTGAAAGCGCCCTTTTCTGTTGCCTTTGCCACAGCTTTTGCAATGGCAGTGGTACCTGCAGCGAATTTATCCATCTCAAAAACTCCCATCGGGCCGTTCCAGAGCACTGTCTTTGAATTCAGTATAACTTCTTCAAAGAGTTTTATAGACTTTTCCCCTATGTCGAGCCCCATCCAGCCGTCATTCACATCGTCGATAGCAGATATGTATGTTTCGGCTGCAGCATCAAATTTATCGGCATTTATTCCGTCGACAGGAAGAAGAAGGTTAACTCCTTTGGCTTTTGCTTTTTCCAGAACCGCTTTTGCAACATCGAGCTTATCAGCCTCACAGAGTGAATTACCTATCCTGCCACCCATAGCCTTTATGAAAGTGTATGTCATCCCGCCTCCTATGATAAGATTATCAACCCTGTCGAGAAGGTTGTCGATTATAAGTATCTTATCCGACACCTTGGCTCCGCCCATAACAGCCGTAAAGGGTTTCCCTGCATTCTTAAGCACTTTATCCATAGCTTCAAGCTCGCTGTTTATCAGGAAGCCGAACATTTTCTTTTCTGTCGGGAAATAGTCGGCGATCACAGCTGTTGTAGCATGCGCCCTGTGAGCAGTCCCGAATGCATCGTTAACATAGACTTCAGCATAAGTGGCAAGTTTTTTAGCCATCTCTTTCTGTCTCACCTTAAGTTCAGCCTTGGCAGCTTTCTTTTCGTCGTCAGTTGCCGTTTCCGGAAGTATGGGTTTACCTTCCTCCTCAGGATAAAAACGGACATTTTCGAGCAGAAGGACCTCTCCGGGTTTCAGTTCTTTTGTCATGTTTATCGCAGATTCACCCAGACAATCATCAGCAAAAAGGACCTTCATCCCCAGATGTTTTTCAAGTACCGGAAGCACGGGTTTAAGGGAATATTTTTCCATCCTCCCCTCAGGCCTGCCAAGATGTGACATAAGAATACATGCACCACCATCGCTGATGATCTTCCTTATTGTCCGTAATGCACCCCGTATCCTTGTGTCGTCTGTCACAACAAATGTTTTTTTATCAAGCGGTACATTGAAATCGACCCTTACAATAGCCTTAGTACCTTTAAAATTGAAATCCTGAATCATTTTCATATATCAATAGGTTTATGGTTTTGTTCCTAAAAATTTTTAAAGCATACAAACCTAATTAATTTTTAAATATCATTTATGGCTTTAACTTGTATTATTCATGAATTGATTTTCGGCCTCACCCCCTCTGATCCCCCTCTCCCTGAGTGAGAGGGGGGAAGCCTGTGCTCCGACAGAGCATAGCCCCTCTCCCGCCGGGAGAGGGGTTGGGGTGAGGTCGAACCTTCAGCGGGAGGTTTGGGGTGAGGTCGAATATGCAGAGGTACACAGAGGTGAAGAGAACAATCCGGTCTTAGGAATGTTATCCGGATGTTAAAAGTTTAATTAATTTTGAAAAAAAACTATGGCAAAAATTACATTTAAAGGAAATCCGGTCAATACTTCCGGAAATCTTCCCGCAAAGGGAAGCAAAGCTCCGGAATTTTCACTTGTAAAATCCGACCTCGGTACCCTGAAATTATCAGATATTAAAGGAAAGAAGCTAATCCTTAATATTTTCCCGAGTCTGGATACTTCGGTTTGCGCGACTTCAGTCAGAAAGTTCAATGAACTGGCTGCCGGTATGACGGATGTAACGGTTCTCGCTATTTCTAAAGATCTTCCGTTTGCACACGGACGTTTTTGTACAACGGAAGGAATAAAAAATGTTGTAACCCTTTCCGGCTTCCGCGACAATGCTTTTGGTAAAGCCTATGGAGTCGATATAATTGACGGATTATTTGAGGGACTATATTCCAGAAGCATTGTTGTTGTCAATGAATCAGGAAAAGTTACCTATACTGAACTTGTTCCTGAAATCGGTCAGGAGCCTGATTATGATTCAGCTCTTAACGCATTAAAATAGTACTGTTACAGAGGCATGAACTTCTCAAAGATCCCCGGGCAAAAAGAGGTCATATCAAGGCTGATCCGATCGGTAAAGGAGGAAAGGGTCAGCCATGCCCAGATATTTACGGGACCTGAGGGATGCGGATCACTTGCAGTGGCGCTTGCCTATGCAAAATATATAAGCTGCGAGGACAGGTCTGAAGAAGATTCATGCGGGAAATGCAGGTCGTGTGTGAAATATGAAAAAATGATACACCCCGATCTGCATTTTGTTTTTCCGGTGATCAGAAAGGGAGGAAAAGATAATGAACCTGTAAGTGATTCCTTTATAGAATCGTGGAGAGAATTCGCCGGGAGATCTCCGTACTTTACCCTTAACGGGTGGCTCAATTCAATAGAGGTCGGCAATGCACAGGGACTGATCTTTTCATCTGAAGCTGCTGAAATAATTAAAAAACTGAGCCTTAAGACCTTTGAATCGGATTTCAAGATAATGATAATCTGGCTGCCCGAAAAGATGCATCCTTCGGCAGCAAATAAACTTCTTAAAATGATCGAGGAACCACCGGAAAAAACAATATTCCTGCTGGTTTCCGATGAACCCGATAAGATAATCCCGACGATCATGTCAAGATGCCAGCTTATAAGATTACCGGGATTTTCGAATGATGAAATCACAGGATATCTTACCGATATCCTCAAAGCTGAGAGGCAGAAAGCTTCTGAAGTAGCCAGAGTTGCCAACGGCAACATAATCAAAGCTATAGAACTTTATGAGGATGAAGATGCCTCCTCACGGAACCTCGACAGATTCAAAAACCTGATGCGCTATGCCTGGAAAAGAGATATAATTTCAATTATCGGCTGGACTGA
>ENA-UOWO01000792-UOWO01000792.1-activated-sludge-metagenome-genome-assembly--contig:-NODE-792-length-44219-cov-41.047505_pt1 | contig 44219 bp, 41 predicted proteins | sample MGYA00238148_ERZ761564 | MGnify/ENA primary metagenome ERZ761564 (study PRJEB28885, sample SAMN05720194) | activated sludge metagenome | isolation source: Anaerobic digester | place: USA... | reverse complement strand
ATCATTCGAGCAATTCTCGCTCGAAAAAGGTTCGAGCTTCGTTCAGCAATTGCGATTTAAAAAAGAGCATAAAATGCTCTTTTTTAAATCTGGTTTTAATTAGATTATCTTAAATTTTATGCATAAATAATTTAGGCATATTTTTCATGCACCCTCAGATTATCTGAAAAAGTGCATTGTGTCTATATAGATTACCAAAGGGGTTGACATTTTTTTATTTTTTACTTAAGATAATTTAAACAATTTTAAACCCAATAATAAGGAGGCAAACATGGAAACAGATAATTTCAAAAAACTTATTCGATCCTTTAAAGAATTTTTTAATGTATTTGGTGATTTGGTACTAGAGCTTTATCACTTAAACAAGATAGTTTGTGTATGCGCCACTGTGGTAGTTTTATTCATTTCATGGAAAATATTTTTCCAATATTATTGGAAATGGTTATTGATTTTAGGCTCAACGACCATTATTGTTGGCATGATTCTAAACATTTTTATTAAAAATGATGTTTATGTTTCAAAAGGTATTGCGTCAGTATTGATTTTAGGTTTAATAATATTTTATGGAGGAGATATTGTTGAATATTTTATCCGAAACAGATCTTCTTCGAATCCATGGACAAAAAGAGACGCCTACTTGTCAAAGCGTTGGGATGATGTTGGTGTTTGGGCTTGTTATATATCACTTTATTTAATAATAGCCATGCTTAAAATTAATTTTTTTACCGTATTATTACAAAAAATAAACCTGATGTGATCATCAGGTTTTTTTATTCAGAGTGTAATGTTCAAATTTTAATCTTTTTATTATTAAAATCCTTATAATTTGTTGCATCAAACTGCCATAATTCCAAAGGCACGGGAATTTTGCCAGAGCCATTGGGCGCGTCAATCACATAAGTTGGATAGGCTAGACCGCTTAAATGTTTTCTTAAATCAGTCATAATTTTAATTTCTTTTTTAACATCCACAATAAAATGTTCGGTGCCTTTTACTGGATCGCAATGATATAAATAATAGGGCTTAACTCCAATTTCAATAAGTCGAGAAAATAATTGATAGAGGGTATCAAATGAATCATTTACTCCCTTTAAAAAGACCGATTGTGATAAAAGCATGGCAGAAACTGTTTTTAATTTCTGAGTCGCATTAATGGTGGTCGCGGTAATTTCTTGGGGGTGCTCAAAATGGATAAGAATATATAAAGTTTTGCGGTTAACTATTTTTAAAATATTAATTAATTTGGAGTCAATTTTTTTTGGATCAACCACTGGCAAACGGGTGCCAATTCTGATAGTTTTTATTTGTGGCAATTTAGCTAATTGTTTTAAAGTTTTTTGTAATAAATGTGGTACGGTTAAAGGATCGCCACCAGAAATAATTATTTCTTTGATTTCTGGGTGTTTATGCAGATAAACTATAATTTGCTTTAAATCATTATCAGTAAGAACGCCTTTTTCTATATCAGAAACCTTTCTTCTTCTGGTACAAAAGCGACAATAAGCCGCACAATTAAGAGTCAACAAAATCAAGGCTCGATTTTCATATTTATGAATTAAGCCTCTAACCACAGTGTGTTGTTCTTCCATTAAAGGGTCGGAGAAAGTATTTTTTTCTTCCAGACCTTCTTTTTTAGAATAGACAAATTGTTTATAAATTGCCGGACAAGTAGTAGTTAATTTTTTAAGATGGGGAGTTAATTTGTTAGTAAGCATTGTTTATTTTTTAAAACTTTTAGTATCATTTTATCATCCCTGAAAAGGATGTCAAATGTTTTAGATATACTAGCATGAAAGGCTATTAAAAAACCATTTTAAAATCGGTTAGGCGGTTTTTTTTGAATAAAAAATATTATTCAATACAACAATCCATGGCTTTTTTTACCAATTCACCAAGCTTGCCCCAGATAGATTTTTTATTTGTGTCCGTATTATTTATAGTGCCTTCTTCTATTTTTTTAATTTTGGACATATTAATAATCTTCATATTAATGCCCCCAAAAAGCGTGTAAAGTTGGTGGGCTTTATCAAAAAATTCTTTAGCTTCTTCTTTGTTGTCACGACCTAAAGCCTTGGTGCCAACTTCCATTAAACGATAAGAAGCAGCTAATAGATGTTTAGAAATGCACCAGACTTCGCCTTCATATTCCTTGATATTTTTTTTAAGTAATTTTTTGCGCATTTCGCGAACTTCTCTTAACAAATCAAAATATACATCCTTGCCTGTTTTTTCCGCCGTAAAGAAAAAATGCTCTTCAATGGAAACTAAATTCATAATGGCGATACTTAAATCTTCGTCAGAAGATAAATCCATTTTTTCTTGTTTTTTAGCTTGATTAAATTTATTGATCAGTTGATCTATTTTTTCTGTTATGTTTTCCATGTTATTTAGTTAGGTAATAAAAAATTACACTTAAAATTATTAATGGTGAAATAGAAAAGACAACTTTTTGAAAAGGAAAATGGACTTGATCTCCGTTTTTCTTTTTTCTGTGAAAATGAAATTTAGCCCCAAAATAGAAAGCCAAACTCCCCAAAGCCGTACCTAAGATTATTTTATCAATACCCCAAAGTTGATTAAGATTGTGGCCAATAACTTTGGTAAAATATAGCGGTAAAAGCGTTATTAAATAACAAGTTACTACCACAGCAGCCTGGCGATATTTGAAACGGATTGCTTTTTTCTAGCCAGGAATCGGTCCATATAATTAAAGAGACCAAAAGCCGCCAATCCATAAACTGGAGACAGTATCATCAATACCAAACCATCTGGATAATCCTAAACCCGCACCTACAGCAAAAGTGTAAACCGGACAAATAGCGTAGCTAATTTTAGGCTATAAAAATATTAAAGACAAGAGATAAAATATTTTTTTAAACATAAAGTTATTTTAATAATATAGCATTATTATACTAACCCGTTGGCTTATATTTGTCATTTTTTATTTTTTTTGTTAAGCTTGTATTAGTTATGAAATATTTAAAGCTAAATTTTATAATATTAGTTATTTTAGCACTTCTTGCGGGTGGCTATTTTTTGTTATTTGCTAAAAATATAGCGCCAGAAAACAAAAATGATAACAGTATTTTTGATAATAATAATGTTCAGGTTCAAATTAGAGATATGTCTGAGGTGCCAGCTGAATATTTTTCCGGCAATTCAACTTACAGTAATGGTTCTTGCACAAAAGATACAGATTGTTTTAATTTAGGCTGTAATTTGGAAATGTGTGCTTCTAATAAAGATTTAATGACCGCCTGTGTGATTAATGGTGATCATCCAGACCGTGATAAATATGCTTGTGGTTGTATTAAAGATACTTGTGGCTGGTACCTGAAATAATTTTAAAACTCAAATTTTAAAATAATTTTCAATTTTTAATCTTTAAAAAAATCCGCCTAATCTGTGTTTATCTGCGTGCTATTGTTTGGGATTTTAAAATTTATATTTTGGGTTTTAAAATTGTATTCGCGGGTATTGTATACCGGTATTACCTTAGCTTTCCAAGCTAATGAAAGGGGTTCGACTCCCCTTACCCGCTCTTAAAAAATCTCTCATTTTAATGAGGGATTTTTTAATTTATAGAATCTATAAAAAAGTATTTTTTAAATTTAGCTCTAAGTTTGTTGGCTTTCCTTTTGTTGTGTCTGATAATAAATTTACTTTTTTTTAAGCCGGCTATTATTTTTCCCAATTCCTTTTTATTTTCTGCATCAAGCACTGTGTGATCTTGATAAAATTTATCAATTTTTTGGCAAATTTTTTTATCCATTAAAACTTCAATCACAAAATCCCCAATCACATTATAATGATAGTTGGTTTTCATGTTAAGCAATTCTCCTAAATAATGAACCTGCATATTTTTATTATAAGGGCGAAAATTTTTATCCAGAGATGTATTGCCGCCAATTAGAATATAGGCTTTTTTGTTCAGTTTAGGAAATAAATCATAAAAATCTTTTTCTGTATCCGCTTCCAAAATACTCCACCAATAATGCGGTGCATAAACTAAATCAATATTAGAGGAGCTCTCAATTAAGGTCATTAAGGCGTGGTTCCAAAAGTAGTCTAGTTGTCGAATATTGTTAAAATAATATTTTACTTTCTCGCCTTCTTTTAAGTTAAGAAAATATTCTTTATTTTCGCCAGCTACCATATAGTTTTGGTGAGCCTGCTCATAAAATTCTTCTAATTTTTTTAGCCACATTATATTTAGGGCCACCATTTTTTTGCTAACTGTAATAGCTCCTTGTTTTTTGAGTTTTTTAAAAATTAAATAAACCGCTTGCTTGGTGGTAAGTGGACGTATTTTTTTAATATGGCCAATAAGATCTGTGGTTTTGTGAGGGCCCTTTTTAAGAGTAGAGAGGATAATAGCCTCGATGTTTTCATTATTTAACATATATTTTTTTATGTCATCCCCGACTTGATTGGGGATCCAGTCTTATTTAGAATAGCATACTTTAATATAAAAGTAAAGTTTTTATTTACTTTTATATATAATTTAAGCTAATATTAGCCAATTAGCTGAAAATATTGTATAGTATTAGTAATAATAAAATAGATCTTTAATAACACAGAAAAGGAGATTTTTATGGAAAAAGTAATTTTTTTTGCAATAATTTTTTTCATGGGGATTAAGATACTCGGGGTGTGTATAGAGTGTCTCAGAATAAAATCTGTACCTATGAAATTTGTAGGTGCAGTAGGAATTATATTTGTGGTTTTACTGCTAGGTTTTCTAGCAGTAAAAATTTTTTAAACTAAACAGCCGAGAGAATTGTACCTTCTCTCGGTTTTTTTATTTTATTTTAAATTTAAAATTTTTTTCATTTATTTGTGGGGATTTTTTGTTATGGAAAAATATAGCCACCTCCTCTGACAAAATACCTCTCTCTGCCCTCTCCTTACTAAGGAGAGGGGAAAAAAGGCAGGGATTTTCAACACGATGGGCAAAAGATTTTTTGCCCCTACAAACAAAACGTAATTACACGGTAGAGACACGCCATTGGTGTGTCTCTACAAACAAAAAAGGCGGGTTTAAAACCCGCCTCTACAAAAAAAATAAATTATTTCACCAACACCATGCCATAATGAAATTGGCCAGCATCAAATTCTTTTTCGATAGTTAAATTTATTTTCTGAGCCATAACCACAATATCTGCTGGTTTAATTTTATCTTCAATTTTTGGTCCAATGGGGAAGCGGCCTTCTTTCCAATCAACCACTAAAATTTTACCACCTTTTTTAAGCATCCTAGCTGTTTCCATTAAAATTTCCGTATGATTTTTATTTTGAAATAAAATATTAATCAATAAAGCAAAATCCAAAGATTCGTTATTAATTTTAGTGGCACCATATTTTTCTAAATTAGACCAAATTGTTTTGACATTGCGCAAGCCCAAAAGTTTGGCCTTGGTATCAACAGTTGAGAGGACAGACTTAAGCACATCAACAGCATAGACCAGACCTTCGGGGCCAACGATTTGGGCATTTTGCAAAGCAAAAAAACCAGCGCCACCGCAACCAAGATCAGCTACTTTAGCACCATAAAAAACTCCCAGTTTATTGGTAATTAAATCGGTCGGATTAAGAAGTTCGTTGCCACCTGGTACATGTTGTTTGTTGTTCATAAATATATTATAGCACAAATAGTGTGTTGTGTCATTCCAGCCAGCCTCGCCGAGAATCAGGCGGGCAGAGCTGGAATTCAGAAAACAATGTTATAGAAAGTAATTAAAGATAAAAAATTTTATCAAAGCACTAGTTTAACTCGCCTGGATCCCCGCCTGCGCGGGGATGACAAAAACGCATTGTGGACAACAAAGGGAAAACTAATGCCAATCAACTGGAATATCATAAGTTTCCCAGCTACTTTTAAATTTAATCATTTTATTTTGCAAACCATATTCATAAACATCTTTAGTTACTTCCACATCTTTTAAACAATATTTTTTTAATTTTTCTATTTGACCAGTGCGCCAATATTCAATAGCATCAAGTCCAGAGCCACTTTTTCCAAGACCCAATGTTCCTTGAGCCACATCTTCCAGACGAATTTTATAGCCCAAATATTTATCTACCACAGTTAAAATGTCCAAAGTTTTTAGATTATTAAAACTTATATTTTTTAGATAAGTAGCTAGAACTGGATAATCAAAATCAAATAAATTATAACCAATAACTAATTCGGAATGTTTTAATAATTCTTCCAGTTGGTCTAACTCTGGCTCTAGAAAGGTTGAATATTCATTGGTTGCATAATTATAAACACCAACCAAGGATATTTTAAGTAAAGACAAATTTGCTTTGCCGCCGATATCTTTAAAAGAATTTTGAGTTTCAATATCTAGAACTAATTTCATAAAATAATTATAACACTCTTTTTATTAATTTATAAACTAAATCATTTTTACAAACGGGTTTTTCTGTTTTAATAGCTATGATATCATCTTGTTGAGCTGATTTAATTTTTTTATGATTTATTTGCATAGATAAAACTTTTTGTTTAATAATGCCAATTTTCTCGCCTTCAAAAATAATTTCCTCATCAAGTGTTAATTTTTTATTAGCTTGAATTAAAATTTCTGCTACCTGAATTTTGGGATAATAATGTAAAACTTTACCCAAATGTATTTTTTGTTCCGTGGCTTGGCTACCATAACTTTCGGACCATTGATTAATGGGTTGCCCTAAATAAAAACCACTACTCAAGCCTCGATGATAAACTTTTTCTAATTCTTTCATTAAATTATTTTTTAATTCAGCCCACTTTTTTTGCCAACCGTTTTTGCCTTTATTCTTAAAATGCCAGTCAATAGCCCCGCGATAAACTTTGGTGACAGTGGCTACATATTCTGGATTACGATTACGCCCTTCAATTTTTAAAGAAGCTACACCTGCCTCTAAAATTTTTTCTAAAAATGGTAAAGTGCATAAATCTTTTGGACTCAACACATAATTTTGCCCCAAAATCAATTCTTCTTCCCCTTCAATTTGTTTAATTAAATATTCTCGGCGACAAGGTTGCAGACAGGCGCCTCTGTTGGCCGACTTATTATATAAAAATTCTGACAAAAAACAGCGACCAGACTGCGAAACACACATGGCTCCATGAATAAAGAGTTCTAAATTTATTTTTGTTTGTTTTTTTATTTTTTTAATTTGTTCTAAAGTGCATTCTCTGGCTAAAACAATTCTTTTAATGCCTTGATTTTTATAAAAAACGGCCGCTTGGCTATTGGCCACACTAGCTTGGGTACTTAAATGAACTTCTAATTTTAATTTTTTAGCCAAAGTAACCACTGCCATATCCCAAGCAATAATTGCGTCAACTCCTGCTTTTTTGGCTGTTTTTAAAATTTTTTCTACATTTTTTAGTTCATTATCAAAAACAATAGTATTGAGAGCTAAATAAGCTTTAACATTTTGTTTATGACAAAGTTGCGCGATTTTTTTCAAATCTTTAAGAGCAAAATTTTTGGCGTTGGCCCGCATGTTAAAACCAACAATACCAAAATAAACCGCATCTGCGCCATTTTCTAGAGCGGCTTTAAGAGTGATATAATCTTGGACCGGAGCTAGGAGTTCGGGTTTGATAATTTTCATGTTTTGTTTAAATAAAATTTTCTTTTTTTATCGTCTAATTTTTCAATAGCATAGCGTAGCATGGTGCGGGGCATGGTTTTATAATGTTTATTGAGAAATTCTTCCAAAGTTTTTACATCTCTTTTACCAATTTCTCGCAGCATCCAGCCCACGGCTTTATGAATCAAATCGTGTTTGTCGGTTAATAAAATTTTAGCGATTTTAAGAGCATCAGCAAATTGATTTTCTTTGATAAAGGTAAAGGTGGCCAAAACACTGATTCTGCGTTCCCAAAGATTTTTTGAGCGGACTAATTTATATATGATTTTTGTGTCTTTAATAGAAAATAAATGTTTACCCACAATATTGGGTGCGCTTAAATCCACCAAATCCCAATTGTTAATATGTTGAGTGTTTTTTAAGTAAAATTCGAAGATTTTCTTTTTGTCTAGGTATTTTGTGGCATTCCCGCGGAGGCGGGGATCCAGAAAATTTGTTTTGTGATGAGTAGCGATTCCTGGGTTCCCGCTTGCGCGAGAATGACAATCTAAAGAATTAAATTTTGCAACCAATATTAATAAAGCCACTAAACGGTGTTCATGAATTTTAGAATTTAACATTTTTTGTAGATCAGCTAGGTCTGTATTCTGAAGATATTTTTTAGCCACTTGTCTTTGCTCTGGCACAGTAATGCCTAAAAAAACATCACCTTCGCCGTATTGATCAAGGCCTGTCTTAAAAAAGCCTTGTAAGATTTTAGCTTTAGCAGGATTTTTTAATTTTTCTAAATCTTTAATTATTTTTTGGTACATATTAAAATATAAATGCTATAATTTCGGTGTTTTTTGAACGAAGTTCGAACTTTTTTTGAAGAAAATCCGGACGGTGAATTTTAAAAAGAAAAAGGAAAAAAGTATCCCACCAGAGGCGGGATGAGCAAAAAAAGCATCCGGCCGGAGGCCGGATGAAAGCCCCCCCAATTTTATTTTTAATTCCGCCGCAGGCGAAATAAAAGAAACGCCCCCATCCGCGCCGAAGGCGCGGAAAGAAAAGCAAAAAATATTGATTATTTTTCTTGGCTTCTCGTTATTTTATTTTCTGTTTTTTAAAGATTAAAAGAGGAACTATCCCTAAACTACCAGAGCGTCGTAAATTATGTTATAATCTCTTTTAGATTGGTTATATTGAACGGCTACGGCTTTTCAAGACCTATTCTATTCAGAACGGATTGAGAGCGCGAACGGCTAAGGCTTTTAGCGGAGGATTCGTTTTTGGATCAATGAAAAAGAAAACACTTAGTGCGATGCGCTGTCTGATTTTCGATCAGAAATAAAATACAGCCTAATCTCCGGCATTAACCGCCCTAGACGGGCAGTGATAAAGAAGGCGCGCCGCACAAACCGACTCCGATGGCAACCCGAGCATCTTCAACGTGAATCGCGACGACAATGGTTCGTGGCTGAACAATAATTGGGCGAAACCGGACAACAAGTGGAATTCTGACAATCGGTTCGTCTTCCGCTTCCGAAACTGTTTTCTTCCGCAACTTTATATGTTGCGGTTTTTCTTTTCCGGATTGGCAAGGCTCTTCTTCCAGCCACCGAGCATCCGGCCAATCTCATCCAATTTTAAAACAATCTCTTCATATTGTTTATTAGAAATAACCTTCCCCTCCCAAGCTGTTAAAACGAAAAATTTTAAAGTATCTAAAATAAGGATGCATCGAGAAATCCTCTCCACCTTTTTCTCCTTTTCGGCGAAATAAGCCAAGTAAGAGAGCTCTAATAAATCAATGAACTTATTTTCAATTCTGGAGCCGATCGTATAACGCGCTCCCTTAGCGATATGCGGAACAATTTTAAGCCAAACCAAATACCCCTCCTTAACTCTATTGAGAATGGAAACATTAGAGAGAGAGAGTAAAAGACGGGTTGATCATATTTTTGATTATATTATTTCCGTAGAAAATTTACTGTCCGCCTGGCAAGAATTTTTACGCGGCAAACGGGAACGCCAGGATGTGAAAAATTTTTCCATAGCTCTTTCTGATAATATTCTCAACTTGCATCGCGAACTTATATCCAAAACCTATCAACACGGCTCCTATGAATCCTTCAAAATTAATGACCCAAAACCGCGCGATATTCACAAGGCTAATGTTCGAGACCGCCTGCTTCATCATGCCATTTACCGCGTTCTTTATCCGTATTTCGACCCAAAATTCATTTTCGATTCATATTCCTGCCGCCTCGGGAAAGGCACGCATCGCGCCCTGAACCGTTTTCGCGAATTCGAAAGAAAAGCATCGCACAACAACACCGGAACGGCTTGGATATTAAAGGGCGATATTAGAAAATTCTTCGCCAATATCAATCACGGAATTCTGCTTGGCATTCTGCGGAGAAAAATTCCTGATGAAAATATCATCTGGCTTCTTGAAAAAATCATAAACAGCTTCCATGCGGGAAACAATCCTGATATCGGATTGCCGTTAGGCAATCTTACCAGCCAGCTTCTGGTCAATATTTACATGAATGAATTTGACCACTTCATAAAACAAGATCTAAAAATCACCTGTTACATTAGATATGCCGATGATTTTGTAATTTTCCACGAAAGTAAAAAATATTTGGAAAATATTCTCCCGATAATATCGTCTTTTCTCAAAAATTACCTTAAATTGTCGCTTCATCCGGACAAAGTATTCGTAAAAACAATTGCTTCCGGCATGGACTTTTTGGGATGGGCGAATTTTCCGCATCATCGGGTTCTACGGACCGCCAGCAAAAAAAGAATGCTAAAAAATTTGAAAGAAAAATCTTTGACTTCCTACTCAGGGCTTCTGTCGTATGGCGATACTTACAAACTTCAGCAAAAAATAATTGAACGATTAACAGATCCGGAACAAAAATTATTTTTTCAACAAAAGTGCCCAAAAATCAAAGAATCAAAAGCAAAGAGACAAAAAAATTAAGTTTCACACTTGCGGAAGCGGAAGACGAACCGATCGTCAGAATTCCACTTGAAGTCCGGTAACGCCCAATCACGGAACAGCCACGAACCACTGACGTCGCGATCCACGTCGAAGAGGCCTGGGTCGCCATCGGAGTCGGCTATTTGTTTCATGCCAACGCGAAGATATTCATTCATCGGCTGTTTTTTCTTAAAAGCCTTTTCGTAATTAATTCTTAGTTGCGGACCGGTTTCGGCCGGGCAGAGCTCCAAACCCAATTCTTTAATTCTCTTAAAAATTTCATCGGTTGTCGGATTTTTATCGCCAAAACCTAAATCGCTGACCTTCAATTTTACTAGTTTAACTTCCTCGGATTTTTCAGCGGTCGTAAAATCAGAGTTGTCCATCATGCTTTTGGCCAAATCTGAAATTTGATAATTTTTACCGCTTTCGTCTTTTTTGCCTCTGATTTCTTTTTCCAATTCCTCTTTTGACATTACGCCAATCTGGAGAACGCCGCGCTCTATTTTTCCTTCAGGGAAAGAAGTATAGACATTCTCAAGGTTGTATTTTTGGATCAAATCAAATATTCCTGGCTCCAATTTTCCAATATAAGCTTTAGTATTTTCGTTGATTTCCGACGGCGTTTTGGCGATTTGTTCGGGCGCGCATTCAAAAATGATCGGCGCGTCTTCTTCTTTATTTCTCTCTTGGATTATTTCCACGATGCGCGGGTCGCGGTCATACCCAAAACCCTCAATCGGCTGATCAATTTCATATAAAAATACCAGTTCATTTTTATCCAATTTTTGGCCTTGCTTTATTTTTTTCTCAATAGCCGTGAGCTGTTTCATGTCGCCGGATTTCTTGCGGTATGGTTCGGCTCCCGGCAGTTCGTTCATTTTGGTTTCGGCGATTTCCGCCATATTGCCTTCAAGATTCTGCTGATTATCAGCCACGCCTCTAACTTCACCTATACTATCTTCTTGCATGCGGATGGCAATTCTGGGAATAGCCGGTTTGCCGGTTCTGTCATTAGTATAGTAAACATAAAAATCTCCACCATTAAGCTGAGTTTCAGCCGTGCCAAAACCCTTGGTGCACCAAGCCGTGCCTTTGTTCTGAAGAGAAGCCCAGAGAGCGGTCGGGTCGGTTCCTTTTTGATATTTTACCCACTTGCCTTCGGTTATTTCCCTCATTTCCGGAGTTATTTCACCATTTTGCCTAATGCCCTCGGTATATTGTTTGGAAAAATTCATCTTAGCGAAAGCTTCGGCTTGAGTTTTAGTAAGCAGCTGATCGGCCGGAGTACCGGCCGTCTTTTGGGCTTGCTGTATTTTTTCAAGCGTGGACGGGTTTTTGGCGGCCTCGATTCTTTCCTCCACAAAAGCCAAAGCGCCACGGTCTATATCAGGGAACAGCTTAGTGCTGCCTTGGGAGCGCTTGGTAAACTCTCCTTTGTCTTTATCAAAATCTCCCATATCCAAAACATTGCGAAAGGCGTAATACCTGAACCAGGTTGGATATGGTTCATTTTGGTCGGAAAGATACATAATCCAATTATCCAGAGATTTTTCCAAATCAGCCACGGCAATTTCGCCTCTTTGTTCCAGTTCTGCTTCGCCATAATGCGTTTCCATGCCCATTTCCCGAGCGGCCCGTTCTTCAACTCTGGCCGCGCCTTCCGCCATCTTTTCTTTATTCGGCCTGACATATTTATTCATTACCATTTCTCTAAGCAAGGATAGTGCCCTTGGCCGCGATTCGTTGTTTAAAACTTTTTTGGATTGTTCTTTGTCCGGATCCAAGGCCAAGCGCTTTAGCCGGTCAAGGTAGTTCTGAATCCGGTCATCGGGATTTTGCGGCACTTTTTCGCCCGCGCTTTGTTCGGTGCGCAAAGCCGCTACCTCAACTTCTTCACTGTTGTGCAAATCGTATTTTTGTTTGAGAAAATTAGCGTTTTCCATATATTTCAATTAAGTATGTCCTTATTTTAGCATAAGAATAGCCAAAAATCAAGCCGAATAACCTAATTGCTATTTTAGCAATTCGAACGGTTCAACGCTTAACGCTTTGGCTATCCGCTCAATATTATACAGCGTGGGGTTCTTCCGGCCATTCTCTAAATTGCATATATACCCCCTATCCATGCCGAGGCGCTTTGCGCCGAGGCAACATCTTTCAATTTCGCTGAATGTAAAACTTGGCGGAAGCGAGAGGATTCGAACCTCTGGTACCCTTGCGGGTACACCGCATTTCGAGTGCGGCCCATTCGACCACTCTGGCACGCTTCCAGGTTTATGAATTATTAATAAAGAATTAAGAATTGTGGTTGGAATAGTTTTTTATATTTGTTGGGCTGACTATTAATAGTCCAATAATTAACCAAAATAAAATAGCTAGATCATTTTTAAAATAGGGCGCATCAACAAGGCCATGAATGAGTAAAGCTGTCATGGCAGATAAAAATATTATTTTAATGTCAGCCTGGTGGACGGGAGCGGGTTTTCTGGATTCCAGATCAAGCCTGGGATGACAAAAAAAACCAGTCTTATAAAACCAGACAATTATTGCTATAAATGCCGACAAACCCAGTAGGCCAATTTCACTCCAAAAATTTAAAATAATATTATGCGGGTAGAGGTAGATTTCAATATAGCTTTTTTTGTGAAACGGCGCAACCGCGCTTTGATATCCGGCCAGCCCAGCCCCCAACCAGGGTTGTTGTTTTAACATCTCCCAGGTTTCACTCCACATGGCTGTTCTAACCGAGATTGAATCTCCGCCACTTACGGTGCTGGTTCCGGATAGATTAATTTTATGTGCTCCTATCAAATAAAAAGATAATAAGGCAACAATTCCTAAAAGAGCAATAAAATATTTTCTATACGGTTTATAAAATATCGCATAAAAAATAATACCAAACAGGAGTCCAAACAAGGCGCCTTTTGATTTGGTGAAGTAAATTGCCAATGTGCCCGATATAATAATTAATATTTGGTAACAAACAGGTAGATAATTTTGAATTTTTAATTTTGAATTTTGAAATAATTTTGAATTTTTAATTTCAAAAATAAAATAACCAAGAAATAATGTTAAAAGTGGTGCCAAGTACAAAGCTAAAGCATTCGGATATGGGAAAACAGAAGTGACTCGTCTGGTGGCTGCAGTTGCCCAAAAAGGATTAGTAATAAAAGCACCAGTAAATTTTTGATAAATGGCAAAAATACTCAACAAAAAAACTTGTGCGCTTAAAATATAAATAATATTTTTTAAATCTTCTTTTTTTATGGTTTTAATAAAAACCAAGCAAAATAAAATTGGTTCAATAAAATAAGCTTTCCATGTGCCTGCAGCAGCATATGGGTTAGGAGAGACAAAAACAGAAATCGTGGCGGCAATAACAAATAGGGTGGTAGAATAAAAAAGCAGTGAGTAATTGGTGATTTTTAATTTATTATAATTTTTTATTAAAAAAACTATACATAATAAAACAATTTCTATTTCCAGCAGCGTGAGTGGCAAGCCAAAAATATTAAATCTAATCAAATAGGCTGGCAGAGTAAAAATAACTAAATAAAGAGTCCATTTGAAATTTTTAAGGGCTAAAAAGATAAATAATAAACAATAAATGATAAGTAAAAATGTTAACATAAGATAAGATTATTTTATCACTTAAATTAAGAAAAAGAAAAAGCCCAAATAGATTGGGCATGGTTTGGTATTGATTAATTCAAACGGGATTGTTTGTGATACCACGATGATCCAAGAGCGCAAATGGGAAAAGTAATAATGACGACGAAACAATAGGTCTTAAAGCCCCAATTATATAATCCTCTGTCAAAAATTATCATTATAGCAATAGAAAATATTGTCAAAAATAAAGCTGCAAGGGTATTTTTTCTGGCAAGTCGAGTATTTTTGATAAAGGGTGGTTTATCACAAGCAAACAAAAGAAACGTCATAAAAAATTCAACACCCAATAGCACACTGACAAAAATTTTCCAAGTTGCAATGCCTAAAAGCGTAGCGGGCATTATGGGCCTCCTCCTTTTTTAGGATTGTTTTTATTTTTGTAATAGGGCAAAGGCCTTTTTTCTTAAAAGGCCAAGAAGCCAAGTGCCCAAACCATAAACTACAATGGCTAAAATGATACTACCGAGAAGATCAAAATTTGTCAATAATAAGGCTAAAGTCATAACCAAACTGGCCAATAAGGCTTTAAAACTATTGATAAAATTTATTTTGATCCCTGTTTCTTTTTTAGTTAAAATCCAAGAACAAATTAAAATAAAAGATTCTACACCCACAGTAATGATAGCCGCAGCAAAGTAGGAATATTTAGGAATAAAAATAAAATATAAAGTTAGGGCCACAATAGCGGCCAAAATATAAAATTTCATCATGGATTTTTGTTTATTAATGGCTACAATAGAAAATGTTGTTAGGTGGGCCATAAAAATTACACCAGTAGCCACAATTAATATTTTAAAAATTGAAGCTGAAGGTATAAATTCTGGACCGGCAATGAAATTCATAATTGGTTTGGCTAGGACTAAAACTCCAAAAATCATGGGCCAAACAATAAATGATAAAAAATCAAAGGCTTTTTGAAAAATTTCTTTAAAGTGATGAAAGTTTTTTTCGGCCCAACTTCTAGATAAATGGGGAGTAACTAAGCCCATAAAAATTGCTGGCATAGTAATTAGCACTTCCAATATTTTGTAAGGTGCACCGTAAAAACCAACCACTTTGGCCGGATAATATAAAGATAAAATAATTGTATCGGCCTTAAAATAGATCATGGAAAAAACTAAATAGGTGGCAATGGGCCAAGATTCTTTTAAGATTTTTTTCCAAGTTTCTTTGTGATAAGCAAATTTAAAAGCTAACATTTTTCTGGCGAAATATAAATTAAAAACAGTATGCACCAAAAGTCCAATTGTGGTAGCTACGAGCATGGCCAGAAGTCCTAGATTTAATCTAATAAAAATATAAACCAAGATTAGGGTTAAAGTTTTGCCAATGATTTCGGCCATAGCAATAAATTTTGTTTTCATTTGTTCTTGAAAAAGAGCCACAGACAATTGGTCAAGCATCATGGCAAAAACACAAACAGAAATTATTATAGTGCCGATTTTTATCATTGGTTCATAAGGAAAAAACCAAATGATAATATCAGCTAAAAGCATAAAAAATAGACCAGAAATAAGTCTTAAACTAAAAAGATGACTATAAATATGTTCTTTGTTTTCTGGATGTCGCCCTAATTCATTAACGGTGATTAAATATAAGCCCAAATCTCCAGCTGTAGCAAAGAAAAATAAATAGCTAAAAATTGTAGTGTAATAACCAAAACCAGCCGCACCCAAATAGCGGGTCAAAAGAGCCACGATAACAAGACCAATACCTGAGGCAAAAAATTTACCAAAAGTGTGGATGAATGTATTTTTAGCAATAGAGGCGGAGAGGGACATATTTTTTAAAATTATCCTGAGCAAGCCCAATAGGGTGTGTCGAAGGATCTCGTGAGTTATGGTGTTGTTGGTTCAATGGCTCTAGCCTTGAACCATTTTGTTCCTTTAATAAAATTGTTTGCATTAAGGTTCAAAGCTGGAGCTTTAAACTAACGCAATAATTTTATTCTACCATTTTAATTAGGCATTGACAAAATTTATAATTTTGCTATGGTTTAATTAAATATGGTTAACTTAAAAAAATAAAAAAGGAGTCTGCATGTATAAAAATATTTGGTTTTTGTTTATTTTATTGACCATTAATCTGACCTTTGCCCAAGAGAAGGATAAAGGCATCCCCAATGGTTTTGAAAAAGTGACTTGGGAAGAAATTTGTCAGGCAATTAATTATAACTGGGATCAGAAGACAGGAATTTTAACTACGGCCGGTGCATATGTGTCGTGCGTTAAAGATTTTCATAAGATTCCAACGCTCAAGAACGTTAAAGAAACAGCCTGGTTTAATACCCCTGGTATTAAACAAATCGAGGCCTTAGCTTTAGCTGATGGTTATTTGAAAGAAAGTTTTCTTCCATCTTTGCTACAAGCTGGTTTAAGTCGGGTCAAATATGACTCGGTTCGTGTATACCAGTTTTTTAATGGAGAAATTTATTGTAAAAGGTTTAAAAAATAATTTTTCATTTTTCCAAAAAATTTGTTATAATATAGGCGACTCACAAGGTCGTCTGTTTTTTTTCACCTCTCCCCATTAAAAAACTGCATGCAGTTTTTTAATTCCCCTCTCCTAATTAGGAGAGGGGATGGGGTGAGGTTATAATTATGTATTTAGAAAAACTAGAAATCAATGGTTTTAAATCTTTTGCCAGAAAGAGTGTTTTAGAATTTAAAGCTGGCATTACAGCTGTGGTTGGTCCTAATGGCTCTGGCAAATCCAATGTGGCTGATGCTATTAGGTGGGTTTTGGGTGAACAAAGTATAAAAATGCTACGCGGTAAAAAAAGTGAAGATATTATTTTTTCTGGTTCTGATAAAAAAGCTCGGCTTGGTTTGGCAGAAGTATCTTTACATTTCAATAATGAAGACGATCAATTAGATTTGGGCATGTCGCAAATTGTTATTACCAGAAAACTTTATCGTAATGGCGAAAGTGAATATTTAATTAACAATCAAAAATCACGCCTTTTAGATATCCAAATGATTTTGGCTAAAGCCGGCGTGGCCAACACTTCCTATTCCATTATTGGCCAAGGGCAGATAGATGCATTTTTATTGGCTTCTAAAGAAGATCGTAAAGAATTTTTTGAAGAAGCTTCAGGGGTTAAGCCTTTGCAAATTAAAAGAGCTCAAGCCTTATCAAAATTAGAAGCCACTGAAGAAAATTTGCAAACTGTGGCTATCCAACTCTCGGAAATTGAACCACGTTTAAATTCTTTGACTAGACAAGTTAAAAAATTGGAGCAAAGAACAGATTTAGAAAATAATTTAAGAACTAGTCAATTTAAATATTATGGGGCTGCTTGGCAAAGTATGACTAGAGATTGGCAAAAATTAAATGATGAATTAAAAAAGGCTTTTTTAAACGAAGAGAGCGCCAAAAATCAATTACAAACAATTCAACAGGAGATGGAAGTTTTAACCAAAGGCCAGATAGAAACTAATAAATATAATGATGAATATCAAAGTTTGATTGCTGAAAAAATAGATTACAATAACAAATTAACAGATTTAAAAATTAAACAAGCCGCCGAAACAGTTTCTCAATTTAAAGAAAAGAAAAATAATTTACCCATTTTAGATAGAAATGTTTTACAAAAAGTATTAGAGAAAATTAAAATTTTGCAACAAAAAATAGTGACTGCGTTTGCATCTGGAAATTTAGAAGAGCTTAAAAAATTATTTTTAGAGCAAGAGCAAAATTTAAAAGATATGGAGGCGCTTTTGATTGTAAATGATAAAAAAATAGAAGTAATCAAAGAGATAAAACCATTAGAGTCAAAAACTGATACTGAAATTAAAAAAATATTAGCCACCCTAGAGAGTATTGATGAAAAAATTGGCGTTGTGCGCTTAAAAATTCAAGAAGAGTCTAACAAAGAAAGACAAGAGCGCTCGCAAATTTGGGAATCTCAACAAAAATATCAACTAGCCCAACAAAAATTTAATCAAGCCACAAATAGCACTAATAGTTTAAGAATTGATATGGCCCGTTTGGAAACTCATCGTGATGATTTAATGGGAGAAATTACTCAAGAGTTGGGGCAGAATTTTTTGGACCAATCAGCAAAAGAGATTGGTATGAATGAGAGTGAAAAAAGTCAATTGCTTATGGAAATTAATCGCTTTAAACATCAGCTAGATTTAATTGGCGGCATTGATCCTGAAGTGGCCAGTGAATATTTTAGCACTAAAGAAAGATTTGATTTTCTATCCACTCAAATTAATGATTTAAAAGATTCCTTGGTGTCTTTAGAGAAAATGATTTTAGAATTAGATAAGACAGTGCGGGCTCAATTTGAAGTTAGTTTTAAAATTATTAACGAAGAATTCCAAAAATATTTTAAAGTTTTATTTGCTGGTGGTGCAGCTAAGTTAGTTTTAGTTAAAGAAGATTTGGCTATAAAAAGTTTGTATAACGATAATTTAAAAGAAGAAGATTTTAGCGCGGAAATTTTAGCACGGGAAGGCTTAGATGATGAAAAAGAGGAAGTCCAAAAAATTAGAGATAGATTAAATACTAATATTTATAGTGGTGTAGAAATTGAAGCCACACCACCTGGTAAAAAATTAAAATCAATTAGTATGCTTTCTGGCGGCGAGCGGGCTATGACTTCCATTGCTCTTCTTTGCGCTATTATTTCAGCCAACCCTTCACCTTTTGTAATTTTAGATGAAGTTGATGCAGCTTTAGATGAAGCCAATTCCGTGCGTTATGCAGAAATAGTGGAAAGGTTATCCAATAAATCCCAGTTTATTATTATTACTCACAATCGCGCCACCATGGAAAAAGCTGGTCTTTTATATGGTGTGACCATGGGAGATGATGGGGTTTCGACTTTGTTGTCTTTGGCTTTGGAAGGAGCAGAAAAATATACTAACCGGTAAAAAATTTTGAATTTTGAATTTTTAATTTTACAATTTTGTAAATAATTTTTTAATATTATAATTTTAAAATATTAAATATTGAATCATTATTTTAAAATTAAAAATTAAAAATTGGCAACCGCTTGACAGACTTCTATTTTAAATGTAAGATACTACATAAGTAAGAATAAACTAATTTTATTGTAACAATATGTTAACACTTAAATTTCAACGTTTAGGCAAAAATAAACAAGCTCATTTTCGATTAATTATTCAAGAAAAAGCTAAAAACCCTAAAAGTAATGTTTTGGAAATTTTGGGTTGGTATAATCCAGTATCTAAAACTAAAGAATTGAAAACAGAGAGAATTCAATATTGGTTAGATAAAGGCGCGGAAGCTACTGTTACGGTGCATAATTTTTTGGTCTCAGCTGGTTTAATTAAAGAAGAAAAATTAAAAAATATTAAAATTTCTAAAAAAAGAAAAACTGCTATAGAAACTAAAGCTAAAGAAAAAGCTGCTAAACTGGCAGAACAAAATAAAAAAGAAGAAGTGGCTAATGCCGAAGTTTCTGCAGAACCAGTTGCAGAATCTGTGGTTGTCGAAGCCACAATTGAAAGTGTGGCTGAAGAAGATAAATAAGAGATAAAAGCCGAATAGTTTTTTATTATAATCAAAATTTAAAAAAGCTTCGCTGATTAGCGAAGCTTTTGTATTTTGTTATTTTTTTAAACCAATTTTTTAGTTATAAAATATTTTTTAACAAAATTTTCCAAACGATTGACTTTATCTCTAAGTTCCAGATATTCTTCACGACTTATTTTTTCTTCTAGTTTTTGTTTAATTTCTTCTAGTTTTTGTTTAATTTCTTTATTATCGATTTTTAATTCAGTTATTGTATTTTCTAGCACCGAAACTTTTGATTCTATTTTTTTTAAACTTTTTTGCATATCAACAACCTGAATTTTAACAATATCAACATCTTCTCTTAAAATTCCGACTTGCTCAAAATTCATATCCTGTTTTTTAATAATAGTATCTAAAGCTTCGCCAAAGGTATTAAATTTAGCATTCAAGTCTTCTAATATAACATTAGTGTATTTTTGTTGATCTTGTTCCATATTTTGTAATTATAGTTTGCCAAAAGAAGAGTGTCAAATATTTTTATTTCCTCTCCACCCTTATCTCACTACTTTTAATAGTTTGATTATTTTTATCAGACAAAATCGCATAAATATAATAACTGCCAGTTTCTGGAGCATCAGTCCAGGTATAAATATTGTTTTTTCCATTCACACTTTGATAGCCAATAAAATTACCATTATTGTTGTCCATCTTTTTATAATACCAATCAATTTTAGCATAATTTTCTGCCTTATCAACAGTGGCTTCTAAAACATAAGGAAAATTTTCTTCATAAATTTGTTCATTGTTATAAGGTTTAACAATTGTAATTTCTGTGGCTGGTTGGTTATTAATAACTTCTAGAGTTTGTTCATTGTTTAAATATTTTTCATAACCTTTAGGTAAATCTAAAATAGTCTGATAGTCATTTTTTTTGGCCCATTCTTCTATTGGTACTTCAAAATTACTATAATTTTCATCTATTTCCCAAGGTTTTTCTGGGGCCGGGCTTAAAGGATTATTTTTATTAACATAATGTAAAATATTATGCACCAAACGATATGTCCGTTCCTCAACATTTTCTCCAGAGTTATTAAAATCCAGGGCCTCGCCGGTTAGTTTATCAACTTTTAATTTTATTTCTGTAAAAAATTTTCCATTAAGCATGGGTTTATCAGGTAAACTGAGTGAGTCTGGTGCCATAAAATTTTCTACGGGCTTGTTTTCCAGAGTTTTTTTCATAAAAGCATTCCAAATCGGCGCGGCCACAGCTGAACCATCAGCTGAAGTTTTCATGGCCTCACCTCGGGTATTACCAACCCAGACACCGGCTACTAGTGAGGGAGTGTAGCCAACAGTCCAAGCATCTTTATAATCATTAGTCGTCCCAGTTTTAGCCGCTACCGGGCGAGAGTCCAAAGTTAAATAATTGCTTTGGCCAAAAACATAAGCTCTTTCATTATTATCTGATAAAACATTATTTAAAAGTTTAACAGTTTGTGGCTTAAATATTTTTTTAGCCCTATTATCTTCGGGCTTATTTTCTTCTAAATTTTTACCATCTTTATCTTCAACTTTTAGAATAGCCATGGGTGCGTGATATTCACCGTTATTAGCAAAACTGGCGTAACCGGCCACATGTTCTAATAATTTTACTTCGCCGCCACCAAGTACGATTGATAAACCAAATCTTGAGCGGTCATTAAAAGTTGTATAACCCATTTTTTCTATTAAATTTAAAATATTATCTACACCAACTAAATACATGGTTTTAACCGCGGGTACATTTAAAGAACCAGCTAGAGCTTTTTTCATACTGACTGGCCCAAAATAATGTTCAGAATAATTATGCGGTGTATAATCTGTTGGCTCAGCTTTAAATTTTGTAATAACATCAAAAACAATTGTTTGTGGACTATAGCCTTTTTCAAAAGCTAGGGCATATACAAGGGGTTTAAAAGATGATCCTGGTTGTCTTGGTCTTATAGCCACATTAACAGCGCCATCGTTGTCGTTATCAAAATAATTAGTTGAACCCACCATGGCGGTTATTTCGCCAGTTTTAGGATTCATAGCTACCAAAGCTGCATTTTTAGCATTGTATTTTGTCACATTTTTTTCTAAATTTTCAGCAATAGCTTGCTCAGCATTTTTTTGCTGTTCCATATCAAGCGTAGTAATAATTTTTAAGCCACCTTCTTCCAAGGCCTGGTCGCCATATTTTTGAGCAATCAAATCACGCACGTAAAAAACAAAATGTGGTGCCATAATAGCTGAAGAAATATTAGAAAATTCTAAATTTTGTTTTTTGGCTTCATCAGCCTTTTCTTGACTAATATAACCTTCTTCGGCTAAGGAATTTAGGACCCAATCTTTGCGCGCCAAAAGTTTATCTTTATGAGAGCCATAAGGAGAATAGTAGCTGGGGGCTTGAGGAATGGCAGCTAGAGTGGCAGCTTCTGCCAGAGTCAAATCTTTAGCCGATTTGTTAAAATATTTTTCTGAGGCTGCTTCTATGCCGTAGGCTGTGCCTCCATAGGGGATTTCATTAAAATACATTTCTAAAATTTCATCTTTAGAAAATTTTCTTTCCAATTGCCAAGTTAAAATAGCTTCTTTGATTTTACGACTATAAGTTTTTTCAGAACTTAAAAGGGCGTTTTTAATAAATTGTTGAGAAATTGAAGAGCCGCCCTGAGATTTAGAGCCACCAGTAATTATGTTAACAAAAATAGCTCGAATTAAACCGCGAAAATTAATACCATGATGAGAATAAAAAGTTCTATCTTCAGCTACGATGGTGGACCACTTAACATATTCCGGTAGTTCATTTAAAGATATTTTTATTCTTTTAAAATCACTATTAGCATCATTTAATAATATTTGCCCTGTGCGGTCATAAATTTTGGTAGAGGGTAATGGTTGTTTGGTTAAAAGTTCAGTGGATTTTGGTAATTCTTTGGAAAACCAAAAAAAAGCACCAGCGAGAGAAACAAGAGCAATAAAGCCAATTAAGAAAGCTAGTTTTATTAAAGGTTTTAAAATTTTTTTAGGCCTATTTTTTTTAGAAAAAAAAGATCCGTGCGAGCTATTTTTTTCTATAGCAGGTTTGTATTTTGTTAAAATATTTTTTTTCCTTTTTAAAGCTTCTTTTTTCCAATTTTGGTTAGTATAAATCATGACATTTGAATTATGAATAAAGAATTATGAATTATGGTTTTTTAATGTGACCTCTATTTTGTCATCCATACTTTTGTGTCATCCCCGCGGAGGCGGGGATCCAGGCGAGATGAACCTGTATTTTTATAAAACTTCCAATCTTTGATAATTTCTTTTAAAAAAGTTTTCTAGATTCCCGCTCCGCCCACCTGATTCAGGGCGAGGCGGTCGGGAATGACAGGGCAAGGGTTTTTTATGTTAAAATGACATCAGGCTCCCCAACAAAATCGCTTCACTGCCCAGTTTAGTGGCCACAATTTTGGTATTTTTTAGCCAAGGATAATTTTTTACTTGATTTAAAAATTCTTGTTTAATTTTCATTAATATTTTTTCTCGTTTCATTAATCTACCACCTAAAATAAAAATTTCTGGATTTAAAATTTGAGCCAAATTGCTCAAGCCGATGCCAATATTATAGCAAATAATTTCATCAGCTTTTTTTTCGCCAAATTTTTTTGATAATTTTAGCCAGGCTTTAGCAGAGGCCACAGCTTCGAAACAATATTTTTGTCCGCAACCACAGACAGGTGCAGTGCCAAGCCAATGACCGGCTATTTTCATATGGCCAATTTCACCAACGGTGTTATTTTTTCCAGTCAAAAATAGGTTGTTTAAAATTATACCTCCGCCAATACCTGTACCAAAAGTGAGGCCGACAATATTTTTAAAGCCTCTACCTAACCCCAGGGTGGCTTCGGCTTTAGTAAAACATTTAACATCATTATTTAAAAAAACTGGCACTTTAAATTTTTTTGATAAAATTTGACTCAATTTTACATTCTTAAAATCAGGATTAAAATTGGTAGTAGCCATAATCAAGCCATTTTGGGCATCAATTTGTCCGGCCAGTCCAATGCCGATTTTTTCCAGTTTATAGCCTGAGATTTCTTTTTGCTGGCTTAATTCAAAAATAATTTGTTCCAATTGTTTGATGATTTTAATTTTAGGAGCACTGGCATTAGTGGTGTATCTGAGAGAATTAATAATTTTTTGATTAATAATCGTGGCTCCAACAGTTTTGGTGGCGCCAACATCAAGGGCGATAGAATAAGAAGGCATAGAATTATGAATTAAGATTTATGATTTATGAATTAAGTATAACAAAAAAACGATAAAAAGTAATTGGTAACTGGTAATTGGTAAATAGTAAAATGTAAAATAATTTAATAAATAATTAATTAAAAAATCTATTTACCAGTTAGCAATTACTATTTACCAGTTGCTATCCCTCCATGTGCACAAGTAATGGCAATGGCCACAGCATCAGCCGTATCATCTAATTTAATTTTTTCGGTCATTTTTAAAATAACCTTAATCATTTGTTGAATTTGATTTTTATCTGCACGGCCATAACCGACTACTGCTTGTTTAACTTGCAAGGGAGTAAATTCTCTAATAACTAAGTCGTGTTGTATGGCTGTCATTAAAATTACTCCGCGGGCTTCAGCCACTTTGAGGGCGGTTTTTAAATTTTTAAAAAAGAAGAGTTCTTCGACGGCTAAAATTTTTGGTTGATATTGTTTAATAATTTTATCCAATTCTTGGTTGATATTTTTTAAACGATTGGCATGGATTTCATTTTTATCGGAAGTAATAGCGCCACAATCTATTAATTGCAGTTTTTGTCCTTGGCTTTCTAAAATGGCCCAGCCAGTAATGGCGTAGCCGGGGTCAATGCCTAAAATTATGTAGGAATTATTTTTTTGCATTGTTTTTTGTCTTTGCCGCTTTCTTTCAAAAGAAAGCGGCGGAAAGAAAGTGTTCGCTGCTGCGCCTTAGAGAAAATAGGGCTCACTTGGCTAAATTGAACGGATGCCTGGTCAGCCTTATTATATAGGCCTCCTGTCCATTCAATTCTTAACGCCAAGTTCACCTCTATTTTCTTACTAAGGCTACGCGAAGCGAACGGGAACAAAATAATAAAATTATTTTAGAATTTAAAATTAAAATATTAAATCAAAATTCAAAATTATAAATTAAAAATTTTCCCCATTAGTATAATACTCACTCACTTCATTTTGTTCTTCCAGAGCATCCAAAAGTTTTTGCAGTTTTTCTTCATCTTCCTCGCTCAAATTTATTTTTTCCTTGGGTACATACTCGAGTCCTGCTGAGGCAATTTCAAAGTTTGCTTTTTCTAAATTTTCTTTAACTAACTGTAAATCAGCAATTTTGGTATAAACCACAATTTCTTCTTCATTAAAAAAGAAATCATCAGCCCCATTTTCAATGATTTGTAACTCTGTCTCTTCGGTCAAATTTTGAGAATTCGGATTTTTGAGAACAATGATTCCTTTTTTTTCAAACATCCAACTAACACTGCCTTGGCCTGCCAAAGCCCCGCCATTTTTATCAAAAATTAATTTAACTTCATTCAAGGTTCTATTTTTATTATCTGTTAAACATTCCACCATAAGACCAACTTTTCCTGGCCCAAAACCTTCATACATTACTTCTTCAAGGCTTGCTCCGCCAAGTTCACCAGCTCCGCGTTTAATAGCTCTTTCTATATTTTCTTTAGGCAAACTAAAAGATTTGGCTTTATCAATAGCCATTCTTAAACTAAAATTCATAATCGGATCACTGCCTGATCTGGCTGCTACAGAAATTGTATTGGCCAATTTAGTAAAATTAGCGCTTCTTTTGGCATCAATAATAGATTTTTTTCTTTTGGTGGTGGCCCATTTAGAATGTCCGGACATAGGAGAGGTAGAATTATGAATAATGAATAATGAATTATGGTAAAAAACAATAATACTTTTACTTTAGTGTAGTAAATTTTGGCTAAAAAGGCAATGGTTTGCCATACAAACATTTTTTGGGTAAAGTTTATGGCAAATTTGAATTTTTTTAGAAAAAAGGATAAGATAAAAGTATATGAATATAGGAATGAACATGGAAAAGAGAAGTAGTATCGCCCCGGCTGAGGGTGATTTTTCTGTTCCGAGAAAAATGGGAGGGCAACCAAAAAAAAGGCCAAAACCATATATGTGGGCTCCTGAAAAAAGAAAGGAAGAATTTTGGGATTTTTTAAAACAAGAAGGCATATATACTGTAGATCAAGATGGGCATATTATCTGCGATATAGAAAAAATAAAAGCCTTAACAACAAAAGATGTTTCCGAAAAGGCTGGTTATTCTGATTGGCAAAATTTGTTGCTAGGTTTTTTTGAAGGAAAAAAAGTTATTGCCAAACAAGACTTAGGTCAAGAAGATATTGATCTTAAAACTATGGCCAAGCCTCTTTTTTATTGGCCTAAAAAAGAAGATGTTTTTAATTTAGAAGCAATTAGAAGAAGTGATTTTTATTTAAGCTTATCTGATGTGGCTGGGAACTGGCAAACTTTTAATGAAATAATTGCTAGTAAGTTTGGTTGTTCTGGAGAAGAAATGGAAATGGCTTTACGTATTTATCATCCAAAATTTGCTTCTGGGTTTAGAGATGGCAATGGAATTCTAATGGTCAAGAAAAATTTTTTAGATACAAGTCCAGAAGCTGAATTTGTGCCCATTAGTTCTGATTGGTTGAAGGATAGTAAAAAAATTAAACTTAGAAGTGTCCGAAGCGGAAATAGCACCTCAGCCGTTTGGGCAAACCCCAAAATAGCTATAGTTTCGGATGAATATAAAAACTTAAGAGTTAGTGGGCTTTTATCAGAAAATGATTTTAGGCAAACATCGCTTGGGCAATCTGATTTTAGAAGAGAAACAAAACTTGGTAAAAAAGGAACAATTTTAATTAATGGCGGTCTGTATAATTTGGGGGAAGAATTTATGGGCCATTTGTGCATCCAATTAGAGCCAGATCTTTATGGCATTGTGCGTTTAGAACATAAGCGGCAAAGATTAATCTATGTTTTTAAACCGGTTAGTTCAGAAAAATTGGCAGAAATTAAACAGGCAACTGGAAAAGAAAATAATAGTAATAGAGATAATAGTGGGCCAATTGTTGTTAAACGTGAACATTATCAAATTATTCCTTTTTCAGAAAGTGTTTTGACTAAAAAATTTGCTGATGAAACAACACAAGAATTTATTGATAGGTCACCCTTGACTGGCAGAGAATACGATAGAGTTCAGGAGCTAACAAGGGATTTGGCGGCTAAAAGAATAAAATTAGACAAAGCTTTAAATTACAAAGAGCAGTTGTGGTTGGCAGAATATGCTGCTACCTCAGACAGGAGATATCAAAAAATATTGGAATTTGCCCAAAAATATGGTGCAGAAAGTTTGAAAATTTTTGTTTCTTGTGAATATGGGGAACATATGGGAGAAAAAATATTTAATATAGGAGATTATGAAAACAAATTGGAAGCAGAAGAAATTTTTTCCCAATACGCAGCCATACTTAAAAATGCCGAGAAAATTGCCAGCATACTTTCTACTTCAAAAGAAATATTATCAAGTGAAATCACGCAAGCTGATTTTGGAGTTCAATGTGCCGAAGCAATAATGCGACGAGCTAAAGATATGTTGTATGTGGCTGATGAAATAACAAAAAAAGGTCAAGCCGGGGCCAAATATTATGATGGCCGAAAATTGGAATGCAAAGATTTAAAAGAAGTTATTGAAGCTCTTAAAACATATCAAGAGGCTTTGGAAAAAATAGGCGCTTTACTTCAATCACCAGAAGATAATAATAAATATATTTTTTCTTTACAAGAGACAGTGGAGGGCACACCTGAAAGTTATGGTTTTTCGGTTCAAGATACAGTTAATGGCGAAGAAAGTTATTTTATGTTGCAACTCAGAGATTATGGTGCTGCATACGGACAACACAATCAGGCGGTAGAATACAATGGAGAAGCTAGAATTAATTTTTTGTTTTTTGATAAACAATTTTCCGCTCAGTTGGAGGATGCAAATAGAAAAAATGCTTTGAGTTTAAGGATTGATCGAGAAGGTGTGACTCGTGAGGGCAGGCAAATAATTGAAAATGATCCTACCAGAAGTGCTGGTGAATTGTCATTAGACATTGGTTCTCTGGAAGATGCTGTCGGGCGTGTGGTTTCTATTGGTAATGTTTTGTGTCATCGAGAAAATAAAAATGGCAGGCTTGTTTATCCGCAATATTATCATAATCGTGAATCTTTTGCTAAAAAATTAGGCGAAGCAGAAGTCTTTGCTGAAATAGTCGAAATGGTTAGGAAAAAAATTAAAGAAAGATTTACATAATAAAATATAAAATAAAAAATCCGTAGGAATTATTTTACGGATTTTTTATTATGTTCACTATTGGCTTGCTTGGCTCCAAGCTCTGCTAAATAAAATATTTGACGCAGAGCCAGAGAAATTTGGGGACTTTCAATAATTAAACCAACGGTTTCTTTGGCATAAGATAATAAAGAAACTTTATTGCCATAAATATTAATTTCTACTGGCGCATTATAAAAATTTTCTGGCACCCATTGGCGAGTAAATAATTGAGCAACATCTTTTTCTGAGCTTGCTTGTAATTGTTCTGGGGTTATGGCAGTGACTTTAATATTTTTTTTCACTCGTTGCTTAATAAAATTGCTTAATATCTTGGGAATAATTTCTTTTTCATAAACTGCTTCAAAGCCAGCTCTGATGAGTAGAAAGTTTTTACCTTCATTGAGAATATCATCATATATTTTTTTAATACCTTCAAGGCCTTCGTAAAATTTTACTCCTGGTCTATTTTGTACTGTGTTATAACTGCTGATTAATTCTGGCAGGGCAGAGTCTAAAACAGATTCTGCTGTTTTTATTTTCAGCACTTGATTTTCTATATATTCTTTTAAAACATATGGGTGTTTGCATCTAAATTTAATAATAGCCGAAGATTCATCTTTTTCTACAATACTCTTTTTAACTAATTCTTCTAAGACACTATAAACAGTGGTTCTTTTGAGTTTGGTTAAAGACAACAGCTTACTGGCAGGTATATTACCTAATTTTAGCAGAATTTGGTAAATTTCGGCTTCTTTGGCTGATAGACCTAATTGGGTTAAGAGTGTATTGGTTGGCATATGAGTAAGGGTGGGGTGTTTTTAAGTCCCCACCTTTTCAAGGCGGGGCCTTATGCCCCACCACCCTTGTGGTGAGTGGGGCAAAGGGGGCGGTTAATAAGATCGCCGATAGGCGGGTATCCCCCTGTGCATAACTGGACTTATTATCAAATTTATGGTGGAAAACTATTAATTGTTTACACTATAATTATAGCACATCCACACAATTTGTCAAACTATTTCGTCAGAATAATCAAAATATATAGCTAAAAATAAGACAAATTTGCGCTTTAATTAAATAAATGTCTAATTTTTTGAGAAATTTAGACTAATACCCTTGACAAATATTTTAGTCTGTGCTATACTACCAATGTAAGATAAAAAAAGCAGAGAAGAGACAAAACCAAAAAACCCTTTACAATCTATTATACAATCTTAATAGCCTTGAAGAAGCTATTGGAGCCTCCCTAAGGGGGGTATAGAAGAGAGTCAGCCAGAGATAGAGGCTGTAAAAATCTATCTATATTATTATTGTCATTAAAACAGACTCTCTTATTATATTAAGCGAGTCTGTTTTGTTTATCCCCTCCTTTTAAAGGAGGGGCTACTCGACGGAGTCGAGAGGGGGTGGTTATAGCATTAAGACAAAATTAATTTTTAATACCATAACCGCCCCCTTAGCCTATCGGCTTAAGACCCCGCCTTTAAAAGGTGGGGATAGAATTTTCGGGAAAACAGTGGGGAAGAGAGTAGATGAATAAAATTTAAATTATTTAATTGATTCATCTTTAACAATTCATCCTCACTGTTTTCCTTGAAAAATTTTAAGGAAAGAGAAGAGCCCCTCACTAACTTTTGTCTTTAATATATTTTGTTCAGTCAATGTCTGGACAGGCCAAAAGTTAGTGAGGGATAAAACAGCTATGCAATTTCGCAATCGCGGAATGAGATAGCAAACACATTAACCCAGCACTAACTTTTTTCTTATGTCATTCCGACCGAAGCGAACGATAGTGAGCGTAGTGGAGGAATCTAAAATAGATCCCTCGACTTAAAGCGACCAAATGTGTCGCTCGGGATGACAAAAGTGCGAATAGCGTACAGAGCAAAAAGTTAGTGCTGGCTAAACATTACATTATAAGAATGATTAAAACCAAGGTTTTGGTTGTGAAGAGAGATAGAGCCTTGATATTAATCTTCTTCAAAAATTCTTCTGGCTTTGTGACAAAATCACGGGTGCGCTCGTGACCAAATCCTGCCAAAAAGAATTTAGAGTGCCCTTCGTGATCCCGCCTCATCGGCGGATTGATCGAAGGAATGAATAAAATGGTAATTAGTAATCAGTAAGTTGAAAAAATTTTATTTGTTCCTTTGGTCATTAAGGCCAAATTTAAAAAAGTTCTTTACAAGAAAAAATGGGAAATGAAAAATGGTTTTCTCCACAAATTTAGTTCAGCGATTTGTTGTCTATCGTGACAACAAATCGCTGAACTAAATCACATTATTTTTTTTAAAAATTTGAGGAGAAATACCATGAACGCAAAAAAAAATAACACCCGCCCCCGCCCCGTAAACTTTTTCCTGACCCGCGAGGGTCTGGAAAAAATTCAGCAGGTCGCCGGAATTCCGGCTGACCTGCGGGAAAAAATCATGGGGACCGGTCTGCGGACCGAGATCCCCATGTGGCAGATGAAGGTTTGGGCGGAACGCCTCCGCCCCCACCTGCCGAAGGGGTTCAACCCCTTCGAAACCCGCGCCCAGTGGGTGCGGGAAGGCGCGGCGGCCAACCTGGCCGCAGCGCGGAAGGCGGGCATCCTGCCAACTTCCGCCCCGGCCCCCGCGACGGCCCGTCTTGGCTCTGAACGAGCCAAGGCTGCCAACGCGGCCATGGCCGCCCGCTACATGGCGGCCTAAAAACATCGCGTGCCTCGCACGGCGCGCACAGCGGATAGAAGTTCAACATTGCACGACTTTTATCCGCCCTTTCTTGAAGTCATAAATAATAAAATTTGTGAATTCAAGTTAGGGGAAAATAAAATAGTTCTTTAAAATTTATTTTTTGCCACCACTTTTGGAATATTTATTAAATTAGAATTTAAAAGTGGTGGCAAAATATCGTCACCGTTTTCTCCTCCAGGGTATACTGGTTTGTCCGACAGGTAGTCGGATTAAAAAAGGAGAAAAAGAATGAAAAAAAGTCTTTGCTACTCACGCTTCTCGATGAGCGAAATCATCGAGGCCGCTAGGCGGTGGTCCAATAAGGAAAACCCGGAAGGGCATCCTTATTGGTTGGTTATTCCCCCTCAAGGGGAAGGCCAGCCATATTTGGCTCACCCGTCCTCATGTGGGACACCACACCAGGACGCTACTTGCATCCCGTTGGCAGAAAAATGCCGTACGTGGATGAATGGTAGGGTAGGCGGGCGGGTTGAACCCGCACCTGTCCCAGAAAAAAATCATCCCTTCTTCTCCGATTGGGAGAGTGAGGGGGTTGGTTTTTCTGGGACATTCGTCACTGGGTTTGGAGAACCCGGAGATAGTGACGAAGAGAGCAAAAAGGAGATGTCCGGCTATTATAGCGGCGCCTCTTGCGGAAACGGTCCCGGGCGCCTCCTGGCGCTCGTGGAAAAAATTCTTGACAAGTCCGGGTTGTTGACGGACGAAGTCCTAATGGCCTTGAAAAAGGCCATGTTTGACTCATCCTCTGAGTCAAACACTCTCTCGTTTTCTGTGGCTGAAAAGCTACAGGAAGTTGTAGAGCGGCTAGATTAACTCTTGCCAACATGTCCTCCCCCCGAGGCGCACCTGTCACAAAAGCGCCTCAAAAATCTACGGTCGGGAGTTTGCACAAACTCTCGACTATTTTTCCAAGCTTTTCATAATTTTTTATGGAAGGTTTAGAAGAATAAAAAAAAATAAAAAATCATGACGTTAAAAGCGTTATAAAAATCGTTCTTTAAAATATTTAGTTGGTTCTTTTAGTTTGTTTGTCATCCTGAACTTGTTTCAGGATCTCTAATTCAAAGGAATTAAAAGAACCAACTAAAACTCCCGTTGAGCGGGACCGTACCGGACGGATTCCGGAAAAATCTTTTTGCCGAAAGGCAGAGGGAGGAAACATGGATTTTAATGAGTATATTTTAAAAAAAATTCAAAACATGGCCTTTTTTCAAAAGGCCAAAAAAAACAGGTGGGGCAATATCCCCACCACAATTAGGGAGTCCATCGCTCCAGAGTGGGCATGGGATCTTCCCAAGGTTGTGGAATTGGACTCTCTGGAAAAAATCCAAAAGAGTCTAAATGTCCCCTACGGAGGGGGGGAGTATAAATCATCTCTCCGATCTTGGGTGTATCCCAAGTGGGAGGGTGGATTTTGGGAGACCCCACCCACCGCGGAGGAAATGGCCCTTGCTGCGGAGCGGGGGATGAAAAGGTTTGAGGAAGCGATTGAAAAGTCGCTTCCAGAAAAATGGGAAGCATGCGATGCACTGTATGCGCGCATGCCAGAGTTGTTGTCCCACGTCGGAAAGTTCGACGGGGCAACCCCCGAATTTTGGGTGACCGTTTTTGAAGGAAACGGCCAAACCCAAACTTGCATTCTCAGCGCCGGGAAAGATATAAGTCTTCCATGGTATTCTGGGGATGCAGTTATCGGGTTTACTCACGGGGGAGATTTCCCTGCGAGTAAAATGTTCCACCCACAGGTTAAGTTTCCTGTGGTTGGAAGTCCGGGCAGTAATCATTTTACTTGTCCGAGCCCCGAGCAAGTTTTATGCGAGGGGGGGCTTGATAATATCAAGTCGATTATATTGCGTCATTGCTGGAGAAAAACATCATAATGATGCAATTTTTTAAGCAGGCTCGTTTTGTAATCCTGCTTGAGTCAGACAATTTGTAGCCAGTCTGACCTAAAGATAACCTCGGATCAAGCGAGGGCCAAACCAGTTAGGGATGAGCTGGAAAGGCTAAGCCGAGGCAGTTGGAATAACAGACTATAGATAAGGGGTAGTCTGCCAATTGAAACAGGGAAAACAAGGCGCCTCTAGAAAAAACGAGGAAACCTGAACTACGGCATTCATTTTGAATGCACCCCTGAAGCGCGAATAAGAACCGCGCCATTCCTACCACTCTAGGACAAATGATATTTAAATGTTGTCATTTGTCGGGTAAGGAAGAAAATATGTTCTTTTCTAAAAGCGCCAAAAGCACAGGCGCTATCAAGGCCAGAAGTGGCCAAGATAAAAGTTGTGCTAAACATTAAAAGAGAAAGGAGTTAAAGCACATTTAACTCCCAATTTCCTTGGTTTTAATATGAAGATATTGAGACCAGAGAGATTGAAAAATAGTTCTTTAACATTGCCTGGCGTGGAATAGGCATAGTGACCACGCATTCACTTTTTGTCTCCCTGTGAGAGACAAGGAGGAAATATGTTGTATGTAATGATTGAGTGGTCCAGGTATCACAACCTGGAAACTTGGATAGCTAAAGTGCTATCTGAGATGGAGTACCGGCAGTATCAAGCCGGGCGAGACGATGAAATCATCGTCTGCAGAACCATGGAGGCTGCACAGCAAGTTGCTGATGCCGCCAATATGATTTCTTCGTGTGACTGGGCACCGAATCAGTCACCGGAGGAAAGAAGCGAGAACTCCGATCTCGCAAATCAAAATCGGAGGTTACTTGCGTACGCAAGTACGCACCAACCCTTTAAGGGGTTGGGAAAAGGTTGGATAATTTATTTTTTCCACGGAGAGGAAATTGATTCTCTAGTGGGAAAAATCAGAGAGTTTAATGAGCTCTCTAAAAAGATAAAAGGTTATTTTTCCGAGGTAAAACTCTCGGATGATGACCTTGATGGCGGTCATATTGACTGCCCATTGTCCCAGTACCACTGGGACCTGACCCGTTTTATATGGGGTCAGGAACAAGCTGATCGTGATAAATACGATCGGTGGCATTGCCACATTTGTGGCGAGATACACGGGATTTAAAAAATGATTTAAGTCAAAGACCGTCCTCTGGTAACAGATGTTGGCGGGCAGGACTCGTATCCTGTGCGAGAAATACGAGTATACCTTGCTGTGTGGGTAACCGATCCAAATTTTATTTGGACCAGGACTGCCGCGTGCACACGGGAGGCGCGAGTCACTTTAGTGACCGAATCGCGTTATTAAATTACTGGCGTAGTGCTAAGCGTTGGTAATTGAGTGAATTTATTTCACACGCGAAAAGACATGGGTGTGTTCCTCATGAAGGAACAAATGGTAAAAATCGTCCAGCCTAAAAGGGCTTAATCCACGACCTAACGTGATTGTAGCACACGGGTCGATGGCCTTCGGGCCAAAAAAAACACAGCAGTGAAAAAGCACAAAAATTTTCACTGCTCATAAAGATTTAGAGGTTTAAGTGTAGCATGCACTTCCTCTCTATTCTGAGCCCCTCACAAAAAATGTGGAGGATTCAGAAGAGAAAAATAAAAATTGTTCTTTTAAAATATAAATTAGTTGGTCACCATTTTGTTAATAAATAATTGTTAATAAAATGGTGGCCTAGCTGATGTGATATCAGTAATCCACCAAGTTACCCGTGACGTAATGGTTAAGTTGCGGGAAGTTTTTAACTTTCACTGTGTAGTTGCCGTAATGGCGACAAAACAGTGACCGGGCCATAACACCGGAAACCTCGGAAGGAGGTTGTTATGGATTTTTTTAAAACAGAAGAAGAGATGGAATCCGCCGCTAAGGCGGAATTCATTAAAGAATACGGTCTTGTCGCTACAGAGGCAAGACCAGAAAGTATTTCTGTCCCAGCTAAAGCTGGGGCAGGGGAAGTAGATTATAAGGAGTACTCCACGGAGGAGTACTCCTTGATGGATAATTTCCCGGCCATTGAGCGGCCGGAAGAATATGTTAATGGCCACCCGAGTTATTGGGTGGACATTAACTTCAACCATTTCGGCCGGTACCGCATTTGCGGTACTGGCTGGGATGGGGGATACACCCCCGTGGCTCCCCCCACCTTTATGGTGGAGAGGGACATGCGGGCTCTTGAAGGGGGTATCGAGAGGGTTATGGTTGCCCTTGATGATACCCCGAGGGTTTGGGTGGAGGTTATCCCTGACGGAAGCCAAGCCGTCAGGGGTCAGGAGGCAGAGAGCCTTCTGAATGGTCTCAGTATTTCTGAGGCCACAAATCTGGCCAAGTGGGCGCGCGGTATCGCCGCCCACGGAGCCTGTGTCCCCTTCATTCGTGGGGACGGAGGTTTTCGGCGGGTCCCTCGCAAGAAATAGATAAGGAACCTGTCGCCCACCTCGGCAGAGGTGGGGTAACACATTTTTAAATGCACAGAGGAAGCGCTGTCGAGCTTCCTCAATTTTTCCGAGTTCTTAAATACAAATTTAAGGATTCAGAAAAGAAGAGAAAATAAAATAAAAAAATAACCGCCTATCGGCGATCTTATTAACCGCCCCCTCCGCCCCACTATCCACAAGGGGTGTGGGGCGAGAGGCCCCAGTGATTGGTGATACCTATCGGTATAACACCAATCCCGTCTTCGCTGTAAAAAGCAAAGCAGTTTGTTTTTTACGACGCTACGACTCTTAAAAATGCGGGGACTAAAAAATGCGTTTTTAAAACGCAAAAAATAAAAATAGATCTTTAAAAAATAAAATTAAACTTTTTTAGGCTAAGCTTTGTTTAAAAATTCCGCCGTAAAATTTGCCATATTGATTGCTTTGTGTTGCTTTAAGTAGTTCTTAGTAAATTCATTGCGAAAAGCACGGATTTTTTCCGCTACGGTTTTAGATTTTTTTTGTTTAGATATTTTTTTCATAAGTTTGTATTAATTCTTGAGGAGTTGTTAATTGGGGAATAAATAAATTATTTTTAGCATTAAATTCTGTTAAAGCCTTGCGACGATTGGGATTGGCCATATGAGTAATATTCCAAGTTATTAAAAAATAGATTTTATTAACCGTGGCGCAAGCAATATGCAAGGCGTCAATTGGATAATTTTTAGGAATTATTTCTGAATCTAAATAACTGGTAGCAATTTTTTGAACATCTTTATCAATTTTTAGTAAATGAAAATTTTTTACTAATTTTAAAATGTTTTCATGCTTTATTAAATCTTTGGTCCTTTCGATTTCCGCAATGGTTGCTTCGGAAATAAAGGGTTGATATTTTTTTAAATATTTTTGCCAAAAAAGTTTTGTTAACTTGGTTTGTTCTGGAGCCGTAGCATCATAATAACTGCTCGGGACAGAAGTATCAAAATAAATTTTTAATTTTTTAACCATAAAATTATTTATTTAACCACAATTCTAAAACTTCCGTGGCCTTTTCTTTAGCTTCTTCAAAACTTTTGCCAAAAGTTACACAGCCAGGAAAATTTGGAAAAGAAACATTATACCCGCCCTCAATCGCTGGTTCAAAAATTGCATTATAATTTAGTATTTTTTTAGAAGATAACATATTTTTAAACAATTAATTTCTTAAAATTATTATAGGTTAATTTATGTAAAATGTCAATTTTTTTCCGATTCCTTTCTTTTACTTAACATTAATTTATTTGATGTTAGATAAAAGAAAATAAAATTTAGAAATTTAATAAAGGAAAATATTTTCTAAAAGCCAGTCTTCTGGCGGTGAGTAGAATAGCACTAAACTCTCTTCTGTTATTCTAATTAAATCATCGCTGGAATATTGGCTTTTTTTATTTTTATTTTGTATAATTAAATATATTTATCTTTTGTCATTCCGACCGACCTTTATGGCCGTTAAGAGTGGAGGAATCTGTTTTTTTGGATCCCTCGACTAATCGCTCGGGATGACAGCCTCTTTATGACTAATCTTGATCAAAATGAATTAATCCAAACTTTAGACAAAGCTGATATGGCTAGCTACATTTTAGCTTTGCCTAGTCAAATTGAAGAATCTTTGCTCAAAATTAAGCAGATGACAATACCTGCTGATTGGAAAAAAATAGATAATATTTGTTTTGTGGGCATGGGTGGTTCTGCCACAGCTGGAGATTTAGTAGCCAACCTGCCAGCACTTGATCTTAAAATACCCTTAACAGTTGTCCGAGATTTCCAATTACCCAATTGGGTTAATAAAAATACTTTAGTAGTTATTGTCAGTCATTCGGGAAATACAGAAGAAACTTTGGCGGCTTTTAAATATGCGGCAGCCAAAGAAGCTAAAATGTTTGTAATAGCAGAAAGAGGCGATTTGGAACAGTTGGCTGAAAAAGAAAAAGCAGTGATTTTCGATTATGATACTTTGGCTCAACCAAGAGCGGCAATGGGTTTTCAATTGGGAGCTATTTTTGGCTTATTAAAAAAAATAAATATAATTTCCTATACTCTTGAGCCGAGCTTGCAAGTTTTGAAAAAATTAAATCAAGAATTAAATCCAGATGTGCAGACAGAAAATAATCTAGCTAAAAATTTAGCTTATTTTTGCTTTGATCATTTGCCGATTATTGTGGCTTCTGGTATTTTGAAAACCACTGCCTGGCGTTGGAAAACTCAATTTAATGAAAATGCCAAGACTTTTGCTTTTACAGAAAATTTGCCAGAGTGTATGCACAACAGCATTGAAGGCCTGGATTATCCTGCGCGCTTTCGTGATGATTTTGTCTATTTAATTTTAGCTAATGCTTTTGAGACACCAGAACTTTTGGAGAGACAAGAAAAATTAAAAAATATTTTGCAAGAAAAAAATATTGCTTATGAATTGGTTGAAGCAGTTGGCGAGGATGTTTTTTCGCAAAAACTTTCTTTGCTGTTGCTTGGCGATTGGCTGAGTTATTATTTAGCTCTTTTAAACAATGTTGACCCCACACCGGTTTTAACAATTGAAAAAGCCAAAAAACCTTGACTTTTCCGACTAACTTTGCTAAACTATAAAAGACTTGATAAACTCTTATTTTAAGCTAATTTTATGGAAAAAATACTTAATTACGGACAACTAATAGTTTCTATACTACTCATAGTTTTAATTCTTCTTCAACAACGCGGTTCCGGCCTCGGCAGCGCTTTTGGTGGTTCTGGTGATGTCTATTTAACCAAAAGAGGAGCTGAAAAAACCGTTTTTATTCTAACCATTATTCTGGCTGTTATTTTTTTAGCTCTGGGTTTGGTTAGGATTTTGTCATAATTTAAATATTAATTAATTGTCTTTAAGACAGTTAAGAACTCCTAAATATAGGAGAATGAAAGTTCTGCTTTCAATAATATTTAAAGTATTATTTTTTTATGTCTAATTTTTTAGACGTTTGCAAAAAGTTTTTGACTAAATTTAATTTTTTAAAAAACAAGAAACAAGATATTAAGAGTTTTTTTCTAGGTTTGTTCAACAAACAGAAGAGTCTAAAAAATGGACATGCCAATTTAGATCAAAAACTTTTTAATGAGCTTAATAAAAATCATAGATTTTGGCCCAAGTTGTCTCAATTTAAATATTTAGGACAATTTTTGAATGGTCAAGAAAAAAAGAAAGTTAAAGTGATTAGTCTTATTTTAGGCCTAACCATTTTAGCTTTGGGATTTAGTTTATATTTTTCTCATACTTTGATTGTTCCAGCCAATGGCGGTTCATATACCGGCGGTTTAGTCGGCCTACCTAAATTTATTAATCCTTTGTATAGTTCTTTAAATGAAGTTGATGGAGATTTAAGCCGTTTAATTTATTCTGGTTTAATTAAATTTGATAACAAACAAATTTTAGTTCCTGATTTAGCTGAAAATTGGGAAATTTCATCTGACAGCAAAACTTATACTTTTAATTTGAAAAAAAATATTAAATTCCATAACAGTGAAGAATTCCAAGCCGATGACGTGCTTTTTACTTTTAATGCCATTAAGGATGTTAATTTTAAAAGTCCTTTGTGGCGTAATTTTAAAGATGTTACCATTGAAAAAGTTGATGATTATCAAGTTAAATTTATTTTAAAAGAAGCTTATGCGCCATTTTTAGAAAATTTAACTGTAGGTATTTTGCCACAAAATGTTTGGGCGGAAATTAGTCCGAGTAATATGGCTTTAGCAGAATACAATTTAAAGCCTATTGGCACTGGACCATTTTGCTTTAAATCTTTAACTAAAGATAAATTGGGCAATCTTAAAACTTATATTTTAGAGCGTAATGACAATTATTATGATAAAACTAGCTATCTTGATGAATTAACCTTTAAATTTTACGCCGATTATGAAAGCGCAGTTGACGCTTTAGCTAATCATAATATTGATGGCTTGAATTATCTACCTAAATATTTACAGGAAAAATTAACCACAAGAAAAGATTTAAATTACCACGAATTAATTTTACCTCAATATTCGGCTTTATTTTTTAATACAGCCAACAATAGCAGTCTTAAAGATTTAAAAGTTCGTCAGGCCCTAGCCTATGCATTGGATCGCGCAGAAATAATTAAACAGGCATATGGCGGGGCGGCAGTAGAAGTTAATGGCCCCATTGCCAAAGGCATAATTGGTTATAACCCCAATATTAAAAAACATGATTATAACTTAAGTGAAGCTGAAAAACTTTTAGATAGTGTGGGGTTTGTAAAAAAAGAAGGAGAGGCTATTCGTAAAAAAGGCCAAACAGAATTAAAAATAGTTTTAACATCTTTTAATAAAGGCAATGACCTACTTTCAGCGCAAATCATTAGTAAGATGTGGCAAACTTTGGGGGTCAAGGTGGAACTTAATTTGTTGGATCCTAATACTATTATTAATGAAATAATTAAAAACAGATCTTTTGAAGTCTTACTTTTTGGAGAAATTTTAGGTATTGACCCTGACCCTTATTTATTTTGGCATTCCAGTCAAGCCGGGGCTAATGGTAATAATATTGCTAATTTTATTAATAAAGATGCTGATAAACTTTTGGAAGAAGCTAGAAAAACAATTGATCCCAATGTGCGCCACGAAAAATATGTACAATTTCAAAATATTTTAGTTGATAATTTGCCAGCTATATTTTTATACACTCCTAAATATATCTATCCAGTCTCTAATAAAATTTTAGGCATTGATACTCAAAATATTGTGGTCTCCAGTGATCGTTTTACCAATATTACTAATTGGTATATAAAGACCAAACGGGCCTTTAAATAATAGTAATTGAGAAATTGAGTAATTAAGAAATTAAGGGATAATTAAATCTCTAAACTTTTTATTTTTTTGCCATTTAATGTCTTGTGTTGGTTCAGGGCTCCCCGCCTTGCCGTCGAGGCAGGTGCCCTGAACCTTAATGCAAACAAACTTATTAAAGGAACAAGATGGTTCAAGGCAGGAGCCATTGAACCAACGATCTATTTTCTCTATTTTCCCATAAGCCGAAGTGGCGAAATTGGTAGACGCACTAGCTTCAGGTGCTAGCGATCGCAAGATTGTGGGAGTTCGACTCTCCCCTTCGGCAAATATAAAAATAGGAACAAGCCAACTGCTTGGCTTGTGACAGACTTGAACAGTCGAGCTTTGTCCCGCAAAAACGGGACAGCGAGACATTGAAAGTCTCCTCTTCGGCAAATATAATTTTTTGTCATTCCGACCGAAGTGAGACACAGTGAGCAAAGCGAACGAAGGCGAACGGAGTGGAGGAATCTAAAATTAATCAAAACAGATCCCTCTACTTCGCTTCGCTCCACTCGGGATGACAAAAACATTATTTATCCCTTGACTAAAAATGTTCAGGCTCGGGATGACAAAAAATAATTATTAAAATTAAAAATTGTTTTAAAATTTTAAATTTAGATTTATTTTAAAATTTAAAATTAAGAATTAAAAATTATAAAAAAATATGCAAACAAATCAAAATAAATCTAGAAGAACCTATTCTTTTAGTCCGCGGCATAGACCAACTCCGCGGTCAAAAAACTTGGTTACTAACAATCCAAAACCAGCAGATGCTTTATCTGAGGTGTTATTACAAAATATAGAGCCGTTAGCTAATTATCAAAAAAATAAACAGACTAATTTTAAGTCTAATGCTTACGCCCAGCCTAAAAATAACTCGCCTCGTCGGCAAGGCGTTGGTCGTTTTGTTAAAAACTTTATTAAAAAAAATATAGTGCCTAAAGGCAAGCAAGAAGAAACTTTACGCATCATTCCACTTGGTGGTTGTGAAGAAGTTGGTCGCAATATGACAGTTTTTGAATACTTGCCCACTGGCGATATTGTCATTGTGGATATGGGCATGCAATTTCCAGAAGAAGATATGCTTGGCGTGGATTATATTATTCCTAATACTGATTATTTAAAAGGCAAGGAAAAAAATATTCGTGCCGTTGTCTTTACTCATGGCCACTTGGATCATACTGGCGCCGCCACACTACTCATGGATAAAATTGGTAATCCCTTGATTATTGGCAGTCGTTTAACTGTCAGTATGCTTCAAGCCAGACAAGAAGATTATAAAAAAGGTTCAGCTAAAAATTTAAAAATTAAATTAGTGGAATCTTATGATAAAGTTATTCAATTGGGAGTTTTTAAGTTAAGATTATTTAAAGTTTCCCATAATATTATGGATTCTGCGGGTGTGATTTTAGAAACTCCAACTATGACAGTCATCCATCCAGGTGATTGGATGTTAGAAACTGATCCTGAACGTGAAGCTGTTAATTACAAAGCTTTAGCCCGTTTAAAAAAACCAACCATATTAATGTTGGAAAGTATTGGGGCTACTCATACTAAGGAAAGAGTACCAGAACGCGAGATGTATAAAAATATTGAAAAATTAGTTGGTGAAGCGCCAGGCCGTATTATTATTGGCACTTTTTCTTCCATGATTGAACGGGTTAAAGTAATTTTAGAAATGGCTGAAAAATATGGTAAAAAAGTGGCTCTTGATGGTTATAGCATGAAAACTAATATTGAAATTGCCAAAAAGCTCGGTTATATAAAATTTAATTTAAAAACCTTAATTGATATCAAACAAATTCACAATCTCCCAGATAATAAAGTGGTGGTTATTTGTACTGGAGCACAAGGCGAAGAGAATGCTGTTCTGGCACGCATTGCCAATGGTGAACATCGTCAAATTAAATTTAAAAAGCAAGACACAGTAATTTTTTCTTCCTCGGTTATTCCTGGCAACGAAAGAACAGTACAAAAATTAAAAGATTTAATTTATCGCCAAAGCGATAATGTTATTCATTCAGAAATTATGGATGTCCATTCTTCTGGGCATGCTTCAGTGGAAGATTTTAAAGAAGTTATCCGTCAAATTTCTCCCACTTATTTTGTGCCGGTTTATGCCAATCATTATATGTTGAAAGAAGCGGCCAAGTTGGCCAGAGAAGTCGGTTATACTAATGATAAAATTTTTGTACCAGATAATGGTTCTATTATTGAATGTAAAAAAACAGGTGTAAAAATCTTAGAAGAGAAAGCCGTGACTGATCCTGTTTTTGTAGATGGTCTGGGAGTTTCTGATTTACAAAATGTGGTTTTGCGCGATAGACAAATTTTATCAGAAGATGGTATGTTGGTTATTATTGCCACAGTTTCCAGACGCAAAGGTCTGCTCCATAATCCTGATATTATTTCCCGCGGCTTTGTTTATTTAAAAGAAAATAAAACTTTAATTGAACAGGTGCGTAACAAAGTTAGAAAACTTATTGAAGCTAAAGATCCCACCTTACCTTTGCAAGATGAATATTTGAAAAATAAAATTCGTAATGATTTGGGCCAATTTGTTTATACTAAAACTGGTAAAAGACCAATGATTCTGCCAGTGGTCATAGAGGTTTAAACTTGAATAAAGAATAATGAATAATGAATTATGGTTAAGGCGGGTACGAGTGCCCGCCTTTTGCATTTAGGCGAGGTGGGGGCACAAAATTTTGTGCCCCTCAAAACAATAAAACCAATGGTTGACACCAACTCCAAACAATGCTAGGTTGTGTTTAAATAAACATTCATTCTCAATTTTAAAGAGGAGGATATTATGAGAGATTTATTCAGGACAGGGCTTATTGGCTTGGTAATATATTTTGTAATTTTCCTGGTCATGGCTCAATTTAGTGGGGGGCATCAATAACACAGTCGTTTATTTTTCCATTTTTTTGACATATTTTGTGATTCTTCTCATTAGCCATTTTTATACTCGCTATGAGAATGAATACATGGCTGGGGCCATGGCACTTCTTAGCACTTGTTTTTTTATTCAAAGTGTTCAAATAATTAACAAGGGAATTAACGAGGGCGCTTATAAAATTATTTTTTATGATTTTGGTTTTTATTTTTTTTGTTGCTGTTTTATAGTTTGTTTAATTTATGCCAGAAATTTTATTAAGCTGTCTTTCGAGAAATCACAAGCGAAAAAAAATTTGTTTTTATATTTTTTTTAATTATGATCTATGGGGGTGTTTATCTGGTTAAAATTTTAAATTTTTTAATCTAAAAACACAAAACCCCTCCGAAATACTTTGGAGGGGTTTTTATTATTCCTTAAATTTTATAAATTATATTCGGATATATTCGGAATTATTCCATTCGGATTTTTATTCGGATTAGTAGATTTCCACTTTTAAATATCTGGCGCCAAACTGAACAGCTTGTTCACGAGTCGGCATCCAAACATCAATTCGATCACTGTGTTTGACATTCATCCTGTCGTTAACAGTAAAAACTTTTTCACCAAAATATTCAGGGATTTTAACTTGAGTACCAAACTTTAAAAAGTTAGCAGCTACCAAACCATCGTAAACTGTTTTACCATTGGCAGTAATAAAAGGCGTATCATCACACTGGTCAATAGTTGAAGAATAAGCTGTGATTGTAATATAACGAACCAGTCTGGGTTCCTTGGTAAAAAAAGGAATATCCATGTCATTATCAGGATTGGTGTCAGACAGTTTAAGAGCCACTGGTCCTAAGGAATTAGAATTATCATTAGTAAGTTCAATAGCTAAAAGCTTATGAGGTAAAGAAAATTCTAAAACTAAAATTATTAAAACTAAAAGAGCTATTTTTTCTTGAAAAAATTTTAATTTGTTATCAAAAGTCATATTTGGCCTTTGTGTCTTATGGGCTTCCAAAACTTGCACCTGACATGGAGTATAAACAATTAAGTTTTGGTTGGGCTAATAAAACATGGCTTATCTTAGCTTAAGGATTTAATTAAAGGTCTAAAATAAGGCTTTTCTCAATCAAAAAACCCTATCATCTAGGGTCAACTTTTCTTTTTTCTTATAGCTTTAGTATAGCATATCCATTAAAAAAAGTCAATGGCTGGCGGTAATGTGCACACACATTTGGCGGTTTTTACCAAAATCATTTAAGATTTTGGTA
>ENA-UOWO01000788-UOWO01000788.1-activated-sludge-metagenome-genome-assembly--contig:-NODE-788-length-44372-cov-7.340840_pt1 | contig 44372 bp, 43 predicted proteins | sample MGYA00238148_ERZ761564 | MGnify/ENA primary metagenome ERZ761564 (study PRJEB28885, sample SAMN05720194) | activated sludge metagenome | isolation source: Anaerobic digester | place: USA... | reverse complement strand
TGCGCCTGAGCCTTCTTGAATCCGTCCAGGATGCCGGGCTTCCAGCGCTTGGCCAATTCCTTCAGCGTGCTGACGTCCAGGTTGCGGTAGTGGAAGAACGCCTCCAGCGTCGGCATCGTCCTCGCGAGGAACCGCCGATCCTGGCAGATGCTGTTGCCACACATGGGCGACTTGCCCTTGGGCACGTACTGCTGCAGGAAGGCGATGATCTGCGCCTCGGCGGCCTCTTCATCGACAGAGGACGCCTTGACGCGATCGATCAGGCCACTGCGGCCATGAGTGCCCTTGTTCCAGGCGTCCATCGCGTCGAGCGCGGCATCGCTCTGATGCACGGCGATGGTCGGTCCTTCGACCCGCACTTTCAGCTGTGAATCGGTGACGATGACTGCGATCTCGATGATGCGGTCGGTATCCGGGAACAAGCCGGTCATTTCGAGGTCGATCCAGATCAGGTTCTGGTCACTCTTGCCAAGCGTTTCAGTCATGTCATGAACTCCTTGCGGTGATTGTCTTACGACCGCTGTCCGAGTGTTCCCGCCGACCTACACTGCCTACCGATGCCCAATTACTCCGTCTTCCCCACCAGCCCTGCGCTGGTGCTCGTTCTGCTGTTCTCGGCGGCACTCGTCTTCTCGTTGCTCATCCGCTTCTGGCTCGCAACCCGGCAGATGCGCCACGTAGCCATCCACAGCGATGCGGTCCCCGCGGCTTTCGCCGGCACCGTCTCGCTGGAGGCCCATCGCAAGGCGGCTCGCTACACCCTGACGAAGGGCAGTTTTGGTCTGTGGACGATGGCATTCAGTGCAGTCGTGCTGGTCGGATGGACGCTGCTGGGAGGACTCGGGTTGCTCAACGCAGCGGTTCGGGACACGGTCCAGCCACTTTTCGGCAACATGGCTTACCAAGTCGCCTTGATCGGCACCTTCGTTGCCATAGGCGCGCTGCTCGACCTGCCCTTCGAGATCTACCAAACCTTCCGCATCGAACAGGCCTTCGGCTTCAACCGAATGACCTGGAAGCTGTATGTCATCGATGCCTTCAAGGGCCTGCTGCTGGGTGCCCTCATCGGTCTGCCGCTGGCGGCCGGGATGCTTTGGATCATGGGCAGCACAGGCCAGCTGTGGTGGCTGTGGGCCTGGGGCGCCTGGATGGCCTTCAACCTGCTCGCCCTGGTGCTGTACCCGACGCTCATCGCACCGTTGTTCAACACTTTCAAGCCACTTGCGGACGCATCGCTCGAAGCACGCGTGCATGCGCTGATGGCGAAATGCGGATTTACCGCCAAGGGCTTCTTCGTGATGGATGGCAGCCGGCGCTCGGCGCATGCCAACGCCTATTTCACAGGCTTCGGCGCTTCGAAACGGGTGGTCTTCTTCGACACCTTGCTCGACAAGCTGTCGCCAAGCGAGGTCGAGGCCGTGCTCGCGCATGAACTCGGCCACTTCAAGCACAAGCATGTGCTCAAGCGAATCGTCTCGATGTTCGCGATCAGCCTGGCCGGCTTCGCCGCGCTGGGCTGGCTGTCGAGCCGCATCTGGTTCTACACCGCATTCGGCGTGCAGCCTTCGATGTCGGCGCCCAACGACGCGCTGGCGCTGCTGCTGTTCATGCTGATCGTGCCGGTGTTCGGCTTCTTCGTGTCGCCGCTGCTCGCCGGACTGTCGAGACGCCATGAATTCGAGGCCGACGCCTATGCCTGCTCGAAATCCGACGGCCGTGACCTGTCGGCGGCCTTGCTGAAGCTCTACGAAGACAACGCATCGACGCTGACCCCTGATCCCTTGTACGCCCGCTTCTACTACTCGCACCCCCCGGCCGGTGAACGGCTGGCGGCGATGCGGGCGCTGGCACCCACCGCATGACCGGACCGACACCTTGAGCAAGGCCAAGGTCGGCGATGCCCCGACCACTTCAGGTCTGGTGGTTTCGGGATTTGGTCGCCACTACATCGTCGAATCCGCCTCGGGTGAACGGACCATCTGCCATCCGCGCGGCAAGAAGAGCCTGTGCGTGGTCGGCGACCGCGTGCGCTGGCAGATCACCGGCGACGAAGGAGTCATCGAGGAACTTGAACCGCGACGCAACCTGCTGTTCAGGCAGGACGAATGGAAGACCAAGGCCTTCGCCGCCAACCTCGATCAGGTCCTGGTGATGGTGGCCAGCGAGCCGGTGTTCAGCGAGTCGCAACTTGCGCGTGCGCTGATTGCCGCAGAGAGCGCCGGGATCGCCGCCAGCATCCTGCTCAACAAGGCCGACCTGCCGCAGATCGTTGCCGCGCGCGATCGATTGAAGCCCTATGTCGAGATGGGATACCGCGTGCTCGAGGTCGCGTTGAAGGCCCAGCCCGAGGCATCCCGCGCCATCCTGAACCCACTGCTGGCCGGACGGGCTTCGCTGGTGCTGGGACCCAGCGGAACCGGCAAGAGCACGCTGATCAATCTGCTGGCGCCGGATGCCCGCGCGCAAGTCGGTGAAGTGTCGCAGGCCCTGAATTCCGGGCGGCACACGACGACATCCACGCAGTGGTACTGGCTGGATGCAGTCCGATCCACCGGACTGATCGACTCGCCGGGTTTCCAGGAGTTCGGCCTCAAGCAGGTCGATCCGCAGAAACTGCCGGCGCTGATGCCCGATCTGCGAGACGCTTCGACCCGCTGTCGCTTCTACAACTGCACGCACCGGCAGGAGCCGGGCTGCGGCGTGCGCGAAGCCCTGGCACAGGGTGAGATCAGCGAGTCGCGCTACCGCATCTACGGCGAGATCAGGCAGGAACTGGAAGGCACGCGCTGGTAGGCGTTGAAAGAATCAGCCGACCAGATTGGCCAGCGTGAGCAGGGCCAGCAGCATCATCCACAGCACGACAGATCGCCACACCAGGCCGACGATGCTTCGCAGGTGCCCCTGCACCGGCGCCATCCCGGTGGTCGATCCGTCAGCAGCCAGATCGTCGACACCGACTCCGCGAACAAAGGTCTTCGATCGGTCGGGCGTCACACCCGGAGCAGCCGTGCCACCGAGTTGCACACCCACGGCCCCGGCGGCCGCGGCAAGGATGACCCCTTCGTTCGGGTGTCGCCACAGTTCGGCGTCACGGCGCCAGCAATTGATCGCTTCCTCGAAGTTGCCTACGACCGCGAAACCGAATGCGGTGAGCCGCGCCGGGAAGTGATCCATCAGTTCGAACATCCGATGCGACAAGGCCATCAATCGTTCATTGGTCGGTTCGCCGACGGTGGGGCTGCGGTAGGCCCAGTAACGGCTTGCGAATTCGGCAGTGCGATAAAGCACGGCGCCAGCAGGACCAAAACCGATCGCCGAGAGCACGACGAACCAGAAGAAGACCCCGAACACATGCCGGTGCGCAGCTAGCAGCGAGTGCTCGATCACGTGTCGCAGCAACTCGGTGCGAGGAAGTTCGCTGACATCCAGGTGTCGCCACTCGGTCAGCAGGCGGCGCGCTTCAGGCTCGTCCTCGCGGTCGAGTGCGTCGCGGATGTCGGTGAAGTAATGGCTGAACTGGCGGAAGCCCAGTGTCAGATAGAGCACCGCGACATTCCAGATCAGACCGAGCAGCAGGCTGTAATGCGCCAGACCCGCGTGTACGGCAAACGCGAACAGCGCCGGAAGCACCACCGTGATACCCCAGACAACCCAGGCATGTCGATCACGGCCCGCATCGAAATTGCGGCCGGCCCATCGCAACCACGAAGTCAGGGCCGCATGGATGGCCGTTCCGCGCTGCATGGGCTTGAGCTGTTCGAGCAGCAGCGCAAAGAGTACCGAGAAAAGACTCATCGCATTCGATGATACCGGCCGCATCCGGCGCGGCTCACGCCGAAAGGAAACGGTAGAAGTTGCGCAGCATCGCTGCAGTGGCTCCCCAAATGAAGCGGCACTGCGGTGGACCGCCGTCCACCGAGGCCTGCCAGGGCATCGAGAAGAACTCGCGCACATCGTCGCCCTCCCCGACCGCATGACGACGGTGGTGTCCCGGCGACATCAGGAAGGTCAAAGGCACCTCGAACACGTCGGCCACCTCGACCGGGTCGACGCGCAACTCGAAGCCGAGCTCGACCAGTCCCACCACGGGCGTGACGATGAAGCCGGTGACGGTGGTGTAGGTCGGCAGCGTACCGAGCACCTGGACATGCTTCGCTGCCAGGCCGATTTCTTCCTCAGCCTCCCGCAAGGCCGTCGCGACCGCCGTCAGGTCGCCAACTTCGGCGCGGCCGCCGGGAAAGCTGATCTGTCCCGGGTGATCGCTGAGATGGTCGGCTCGCTGGGTCAGCAGCACGGTTAGCTCATCGCCCCGAACGACAAGCGGCACCAGCACAGACGCGTGGACGAGAGCCCGTTGGCGCAGCACGCGTTCGACCACCAGTTCGGGCTGCCAGACCGTAGAGCGCGCAAAACGCTCGCGAACGCCAGTGGCTGTCAGCCTTTCGGACGGCACCGCCGGCAGGTGATCGTCAATCGCCAGAATGGGCAGTTGTTGCGGGTCGAAGGTCGGCGGCATCGGATCTTCGAAATTGAAAAAGCCGCCCTCAAAGGCGGCTTTCGGTCAGCTGCGACTGGCAGACCAACCAGTTGCCGCGGCAAGCTCGGCCATGTCGCGCCAAAGACCCGGCTGGGCGCCTGTGCGCCGCCTTGCGTCATGCGCAAGGCTGGCGCACGCGCTCAGGCCAGTTTCTCTTTGATTCGAGCCGACTTGCCAGAGCGCTGGCGCAGGTAGTAAAGCTTGGCGCGGCGCACATCGCCGCGGCGCTTGACTTCGATCGATGCGATCAGCGGGCTGTAGAGCTGGAATGTCCGCTCGACGCCTTCGCCGCTGGAAATCTTGCGTGCGATGAAACTGGAGTTCAGGCCGCGGTTCCGCTTGGCGATCACGACGCCTTCATAGGCCTGCACGCGCTTGCGGGTGCCTTCGACGACGTTCACGTTGACGATGACCGTGTCACCTGGCGCGAAGGCAGGGATGGTCTTGTTCAGACGGGCGATTTCCTCTTGCTCGAGGGTTTGGATCAGGTCCATGGTTTCTCCGTGTGATCTTGCCCACGCTTGGTGGAGGAATTTGTCCGGACCTGCAGCGTGACGCAGTCTGAATGCATTCAACGCAGTGCGGCCGGGCGTGGCAGAGGATCAGAAAAGCCCTCTAGTATACGTCGAGTCCAGCCAGAAAACGCTCGTCATCGACCGTCAGGCGCTTGGCGGCTCTCGCAGCCGAGATGAGGTCGGGGCGGCGACGCGCCGTCAGTGCCAGAGATTGCTCCCGGCGCCAGCGAGCAATCTGTCCGTGATGACCCGACAGCAGCACAGGCGGGATCGGCAACAGGCCACCGTCGGTGCTCAATACCTCGGGGCGACTGAAATGCGGCCCCTCGAGCAGCCCCTCGGAGAAGCTGTCCTGCTGGTGCGACTGCGCATCGCCCAGGACGCCATCCTGCAGTCGTGCCACGGCATCCAGCAGTGCCAGCGCCGGCAACTCACCCCCCGAAAGCACGAAATCGCCAAGGCTGAGCTCGATGTCGACATGCCGATCCAGGAAGCGCTGGTCGATTCCCTCGTAGCGGCCACACAACAAGACGGCACCGGGGCCGGCGGCCATTTCAGCCACCACGGCCTGGTCAAGCCGGCGACCGGTCGGGGTGAAATGGATGACTGGCACCGGTGTCAGTTCGGAGACGTCAGACGCGCGCGCAGCACGCACCGCCGACAAGGCCCGCTCCAACGGCTCGGCCATCAGCACCATGCCCGGGCCGCCTCCGTAGGGGCGATCATCGACACGCCGGTACTGCCCGTCCGCAAAGTCGCGCAAAGGCCACAGGCGCACGTCGACCTGCCCGGAGTCGTAGGCGCGCCGCGTGATCCCATGGATCAGATGCGGCTTGAACAACTCCGGAAACAGTGTGATGACGTCGAATCGCATGGATGCAGTCGACCGAGGCTCAGTAATCGAGGCCCCAGTCGACGGTGATGCGCCGGTCGGTCAGGCTCACCGAATCGACAAAGGCTGCAACGAACGGAATCAAACGCTGCGCAGCTTCATCAGTCACCCCGGTCGGAGCGATGCGCAGCACGCTGTGCGGGCCGGTATCGATCAGGCCGACCACGTCGCCGAGGAATTCACCCTGCCGGTTGAAGACCGACAGACCGACCAGATCGACCCAGTAGTACTCGTCCGGGCCTGCTGACGGGAAGCTGCCTCGGGACACGAACACGCGAGCACCGCGCAGCGCTTCGGCCCCTGCGCGATCGACCACATCCTGCGCCTGCGCGACGACCACGTCACCGTGTTCCTTGGCCGCCGTGATCTTCAGCAACGGGGGCAACTGCAGGGTGTGACCCAACGTTCGCGGTCCGGGTACTTCCGGCGCCTTCAATAGCCAGCGGCGGGAAGAGAACAGCGCCTGGGGATCGGACGAATAGGCCTTGACCTTGAACCAGCCCTTGACACCCCAGGCGTCGACGATCAGGCCGACCTCGATGGCGTCATCGGGCCAGGCCACCGCGTCGAAGCCTGAATCGGATTGCACCGCCATGCCGGTTTGCGAGGCAGTCATCGGCATCGGCGGCGCCGTCGCGAGATCAGGCGACCGCCGAGCCGGCAATCACTCAGACCGTGGCGGCCTTGGCCTGCTCGACGAGACGGGCCACCGTGGGAGACAACTGGGCGCCGGTACCGGTCCAGTAGGCGATGCGGTCGAAGGCGACCCGCAACGGCTGCTCGGCACCGGAGGCCACCGGGTTGTAGAACCCGACGCGCTCGATGAAGCGGCCATCACGACGGACTCGCGAATCGGCAACGACGATGTTGAAGAAAGGACGCTTCTTGGCGCCGCCACGGGACAGTCGAATCACAACCACGATGTTTCCTTGAATGATGGGTTGCCCGCCGCATCCGGGAGACACTCCGGTCGAGCAGAACAGAAATCTGCGGCCGTCGGGCCGCAACAAGATCAGTGCCGTAGATACGCCGACAGGCCCTGCAACCAGAAAATCCGGGAGCAGCGTGGGCGAGTCAGCCGTCACGTGAACCCTCGATTGTAAACCGTGTGCCGCCCGGATACGCAACAACGTGACATCGCGGCAGAGGATCTGCTTTCAGCCTGCCGGCCGTCACCTCCATTTGTACGTGGCCTGGTCACCTCTGCACCGTGATCTACTCGCGGATCAGCGCTGGTTCGAGAACCAGGTCGACTCAGAGCCTGCAGTTGTCAGTCCAGCCGCTCGATAGCTTGCTCCGACACCAGCGCAAGCAGTGCACTGAGCGGGCCGCGCCCGGGAATCACCGCCTCGGGCGCCAGCGACGCCAGCGGCTGCAGGACAAAGGCTCGCTCATGCATGCGCGGGTGAGGAACGGAAAGTGTCGGCGTCGCTATCGTCTGTTCGCCGAACAGCAAGACGTCGAGATCAAGGGTGCGCGGTGCGTTGCGGTAGGGCCGCTCGCGTCCGTGGGCGTTCTCGATGCGCTGCAATGCCTCCAGCAGGTCTTGCGGCGTCAGCGTGGTGTCGAAACAGGCGACTGCATTGATGTAATCGGGGCCGCTCGAATCGATGGGCGCCGTGCGGAACCAGGGAGAGCATCGATGTCGAGAAGTCTGCGGCAGGCGCTGCACTTCGGCATAGGCTGCCGCCAGCACCGCCCGCGCGTCACCCAGGTTGGCGCCGAGGCCCACGTAGGCCCTGGCCTCGGTCACACCGCCTCGTTCTCGCCGTCGGCAGGAGCCGAGCCTCCCGCTTCGGTCGGCTTGCGACGGCGGCGCCGGCGCTTCTTTGCAGGGTCGGCGACCGGAGGCGCCTCGCCAGCCGAGGCGGGTTGACGCTTCTTGCCGTCGTGCACCTTGGCGTCGTCCATCAGGCGACGACGTTCGTCCTCGTCGGCCAGGGAAAAATCTTCCCACCATCGAGCCAGTTCGTCCGGGGCCTCGCCCGCGTCCGCACGCAGGCGCAGGAAGTCGAAACCGGCTCGAAAGCGCGGTTGTTCGACAAGCGTGAACGGTCCGCTGCCAACGCGACGCTCAAAACGCGGCTGCATCAGCCAGATCTCGCGCATGTCGCCACCGAGCTTGCCACGGCCCGAGATGTCACCGATGCGAGCTTCGAAGATGGCCTCGACCGCCTGCTGCAGCGCCGGGAAAGCCGGCTCGCCAGCGTGCTTCAACTGATTCCATCGCGACTGAACGTCGTGCCAGAACATGCAGGCCAGCATGAAACTGGGCGCCACTGGCTTGCCTTCCGAAACGCGGCGATCCGTGTCGGCCATCGCCAGACCGACGAACTTGCGATGCGCCGCACTACCGCGGCTCTCATCGAGCAGCGTATCGAGCACCGGGAAAGTGCCTTGGTGCAGGCCCTGCTTGCGCAACTCGGCGATGCTGGCAAGCGAGTGCCCGGTCTGCAGCAGCTTGATCATCTCGTCGAACAGGCGCGACGGCGGCACGTTCTCCAGCAGCGTGGACATGGACTGGATCGGCGCACGCGTCTTCGGCTCGATCTCGAACCCCAGCTTGGCTGCGAAGCGCACCGCTCGGATGATCCGCACCGGGTCTTCGCGATAGCGGGTCTCCGGGTCGCCGATCATGCGCAGCAGCTTCTTCTTTGCATCCTTGATGCCGCCGTGGTAATCGACGACGACCTCGCGGACCGGGTCGTAGTACATCGCATTGACGGTGAAATCGCGCCGCGCAGCATCCTCGATCTGCGGACCCCAAACGTTGTCGCGCAGAACGCGACCTTCGGCATCGACGACATGGCTCGGGCCGGCATGCCGGCCCGCCCCTTCGGCCTTGAGCGTCTTCTCGCTGCCGGTCACCTGTTCGGCAGCCGCCGGATCCATCAGCGCTCGAAAGGTCGAGACCTCGATCACCTCGCTCAGCCCCCGGTCCTGACGCCCGCGGCCAAACACCACATGCACGATGCGGAAGCGCCGGCCGATGATGAATGCACGCCGGAACAATGACTTCACCTGCTCCGGGGTTGCGTTGGTCGCGACGTCGAAGTCCTTCGGACGCAGGCCGAGCAACAGGTCGCGAACCGCGCCACCGACGATGTAGGCCTCGTAGCCAGCGTCGACCAACGTCTGCACCACCTTGGATGCGCGCTCGTCGACCAGCCCTGGATCGATCTGGTGCTCGCCCTTGGAGACCTCGGCCCGCTTGCCGAGCGAGGAAGCGCCATCGGTCTTCTTGGCGGGCTTGCCCAGCAGCTTGTCGAGAAACTTCTTGATCATGTGAACAGGTTCAGAGTGCGCCAGCCGCGCTCATTGGCGACCGAAAGCAGCGCAGGAGACGGATTGGTCGCCACCGGATCGGTGGCTTTTTCAAGCAGCGGCAAGTCGTTGAGCGAGTCGCTGTAGACGGTGATGCGCTCGCAATCGGCCCAGGACAGGCCCTGCTCGCCCAGCCACTCCTCGACGCGCCTGACCTTGCCCTCCCGGTAGCTGGGCGTGCCCTCGATGCGGCCGCTGATGCTACCGCGCGCATCCCGTTCGAGGCGGACAGCGATCAGCGACTCGATGCCGAACGCCGCCGCGATCGGGGCGGTCACGAATTCGTTGGTCGCAGTCACGAGCACGACGCGATCACCCGTTGCCTGGTGATGGCGCACCAGATCGCGGGCGCTGTCGCGCAACTGCGGTTCGATGACACGCTGCATGAACAGACTGTGGGCAGCCGCCAGCTCATCGGCCGGGCGCTCGCGCAATGGCCGGGTGGCGAACTCGATGTAGCCGTGCACGTCGAGCTGTCCTGCCTGGTACTGGGCGAAGAAAGCGTCATTGGTGCGCCGGAAGCTGTCTTCATCCACCCAGCCGAGCGAAATCACGAATTCGCCCCAGGCGTGGTCGGAGTCCAGCGGGAGCAAGGTGTCATCGAGATCAAAAAGACACAGGTTCACAGCAGCGTTCCGGTGAGCCCGTCGCCCGACGCTTCGGAGAGCATCTGCCGCAGAAGCGGAACGGTGATGGCGCGCTTGTGGACCATCGCGAACTCGTCAAGCCGATCGAGCTGGGTCATCAGGTGCTTCATGTCCCTGGCGTGGCGGTGCAGCAGGTGATCCATCACTTCGTCGGAGAGAAACAGGCCCCGACCATCGGCCTCTCTCCGCAAGGCCCCTCGCGATTCGGCCTCGGACAAGGGGTGGACAGCCATGACATGGCCCCAACCGAGACGTGATCGAAGGTCATCCCGCAAGGGCAGGTCGACGGGCGGAAGCCGCCCTGCCGCAACCAGCGGTGTCCCGTGCGTGGTTGCTTCGACGAACAGCGCGAATGCCGCGTGCTGCTGCGCGGCGTCGAACGCATCGCAACCGTCCAGCACGATCAGACTCCACGATTCCTCGTGCAACCACGGTGCGGGCTCGGAGGGATCAAACCAGCCGACCCGACCGCCTTGAGCCTGCGTCTGATGCGCCAGCGCGCGCAGCAGATGCGTCTTTCCGCTGCCTTGCGGCCCCCACAGATAGAGCGGGGCAGGCTGTGTCCCCAGGTCGCGCAGGTGAGCGAGCACCATCGCGTTGCTGCCGGGGATGAAGGAATCGAACGTCGGGGTGCTGCCAGATGGAATGGGCAACGGAATCTGCTTCATGTCGCGCAGCCCCGCGTGATCGATCGCGCCGACATGCACCGTGACACCCACACCTGCTTCAGTGCAGTCGGGGCTGCTCGCCCCGGCGCATGCGTTCGAGCCGTTCGGCCATCGCCGTGCTGTCGTCGGCGTCAGGGCGGTGGTGCAGGTAAGCCTCGAAGTCCTCGGCTGCCCTGTCTGCCTGCCCAAGCTCGGCCCACACGAGGGCGCGATCGCGTCGCTCCTCGTGCGCGTGGGGCAACAGCACCACGAGTCGGTTCAATACGTGCAGCAGTCGCGGCCAGTCTTCCGCCGTGCTGTGGATCTCCTTCAGGTTGCGCAACATGCGCGCCAGGATCTCTCGCGGCGCCGCTGCCTGCAGGAACAAGCCCAGCGGTGCATCGAATTCGCCGACCAGTCCCTGGCTGCGCTTGTAAGGAGTCAGCATCTCGTCGAGCTCTTCCCGGGACAGCGATTTACCGGTGAACGGATCGATGATCACTTCACCATTGTGCGATCCGCTCAGCAGGCTGAGCTTGACCAGGAAGTGCCCGGGAAACGAAATTCCCTGGGCGCGCAGCCCCAGCTGCGTGGCGACTTCGAGGTAGATCACCGCCAACGAGATCGGGATGCCACGGCGCGTGCGGAGCACGTCATCCAGGTAGCTGTTGCTCGCGTCGTAGTAGTTGTTCACGTTGCCGCCGAACCCCAGCTCATGGAAAAAATAGCGGTTCAACCAGCGCAGGCGCTGCAATGGAACGACATCGGCCGGGATGCGACGCTTGAGCTTGACGGCAAGCTCGTCGACCTCGGCAAGCACCGCCTGAACGTCGAGCCGCGGGTGCTCGTCCTGGGCAATCGAGGCAGCTGCCTCCAGCAGCGACAGGCTGGCATCTTCGGCCACCAACGAGGAGAAGTATTCGAGCGCAGTAGGCGTCGCGTACTGATACGGTCCGGGCATTTCCCAAGTGTAAGGCGGTGCCGCGCGCCGCCGCGACACCGTCATCCGCGCCGCGCGAAGTCCTTCAGGCGGATGCCCATCAGCCGCAACGCCACGAAATAGACCAGGCCCACGCCGAGCAGACAGGCGGCCAGCAGCCCGACCCGAAGCAAGCGCTGCGAGGACAGTCCGACCCAGTCGATGCCGACCGCGGCAGCGCCGAGAGCCAGGCCGAGCAGCGAACTGGCGCAGACCACGCGCAAGCTGAAACCCAGCCAGCCAGCCTGCGGCACATACGTGCCCTGCCTGCGCAACCCGATCAACAGCCAGGTGGCATTGATCAACGCACCGAGGCCGATCGAGAGCGCCAGCCCCGCATGGCCGAGCCGGGGAACGAACAGCAGGTTCATCAACTGCGTGAGGATGAGCACGACGATGGCAATCTTGACCGGCGTGCGGATGTCCTGGCGTGCGTAGAAGCCTGGCGCCAGCACCTTGACTCCGATCAGCCCGATCAGCCCGACGCCGTAGCCCATCAGCGCCCGCACGGTCTGCTGCACGTCGCGCTCACTGAACTGCCCATAGTGATAGAGCACCGACACCATCGGCTTCGGAAACACCAGCAGCGCGACCGCGCAGGGCAAGGCGAGCAGCAGCACCAGCCGCAGGCCCCAATCCAGATGACTGGAATACGCAGCCTCGTCGCCGCTGGCCTGGGCGGCAGACAGCTGTGGGAGCAGCACGACGCCAAGCGCCACACCCAGCAAGGCAGTCGGGAATTCCATGAGCCGGTCAGCGTAGGTCAGCCACGACACAGCGCCGACAGCGACATGCGAGGCGATCTGCGTGTTGATCAACAGCGACAGTTGCGCCACCGACACGCCCAGCAGGGCCGGCGCCATCTGACGCAGGATGCGGCCCACGCCGGGATGCTGCATCGCAACGCGCAGAGCACTCCAGGTCAGGCCGATGCGAGGCAAGCCTCCGATCGCGCGCAGCGCCGGCCACTGAACAGCCAGCTGCAAGACGCCACCCAGCATGACGCCGGCGGCCAGGGCATAGACCGGCTCGATGCCGTGGCGCTGAAACCACGGCCCCAGCAGCCAGGCAGCCAGCATCACCGAAAGGTTCAGCAGCACCGGCGTGGCTGCCGGCACGGCAAACCGTTTCCAGGTCTGCAGGACTCCAGCGGCCAGAGCCACCAACGACATGAATGCGATGTACGGAAACATCACCCGCGTCATCACGACCGCCTGATCGAATTCCTGCAGCCCCGACGCCATCAGCCACACCAGCACAGGCGCCATCGCAACACCGATGACGCTGACAAGCGCGAGCGCCCACAAGAGCACCGTGGCCACGGCACTGACGAGCTGATGGGTTGCCGCCTCGCCCTCGCTGGCGCGCGTGGCCGCCAGGATCGGAACGAAAGCCTGCGAGAAAGCGCCTTCCGCGAACAGGCGACGCAGCAGGTTCGGAATACGGAACGCGACGTTGAACGCGTCGGTGGAAGCGCTGGCGCCGAAACTCGTGGCGATCAGCAACTCCCGACCCAGTCCGGTGATGCGAGATGCCAGCGTCAGCAGCGAAACGGTGGAGGCGGCACGCAGCAGGTTCATGGGATCAGGGAGGATGCGGCACGATAGCCAGGGCGCTGCACAGGCGTCGCCGCAGTATAGGGAGCGGGGCCGGCACGCTCGTCCACATCTGCAGTACAGGTTGCCCGCGGCGAACAACAGGCTGCTATACTCGCGGGCTCAGCTCCAACTGCACACTCAAAAAAGCATGGCCACTTCATCCAAAGCCAAGAAGAAAACCGTCCGCATCGCCTCGGGCCTGAAGCGCGTGCGCCAGGACGTGAAGCTGAATGCGGCCAACACCGCGCTTCGGTCGAAGTTCCGCACGGTCATCAAGAACGTGCAGAAGGCTGTCATCGCCGGCGACAAGGCCAAGGCGGCCGACTTGTTCAAGTCCGCCGAGAAGGTCATCGATTCGGTGGCAGACAAGGGCCTGTTCCACAAGAACAAGGCAGCTCGTCACAAGAGCCGGTTGTCGGCCAAGATCAAGGCGCTGCCCGCAACCGCCTGATTCTTCCGGGTTGGACGCATAAGAAAAGGCCCGCACTGCGGGCCTTTTGCATTGGTGGCCGCACAGGCAGCCTTCATTGCTCGGGCTTCGATTTCGGAGGATCGAGCAGGCAGGCATCGGCCACCTGAAGTTCGTTGTCGCGCGCGAACGCCATGACGAAATCCCAGGCCATCGGTTCAGCGTCACGAAGCCGTTCATCGACGATGACGCACTTGATTCCGTTGATCACGCGTGGCACGCAGTAAGGCGAATAGCCGATGAACGACGAGCGATCCCCGGTCGAGCCTTCGGGCCGAAAAGACGACATCGCGCCCGCCAGCCGCTCAGCCCAGTCACTGGGTCGGAACGTCTGCCCGCTGAGCGTGATGCCTTGAATGAATACTTCGCGAGGAGGGGATGAACTCATTGCTGCGAGAGTGGGGATGAGAATTCTGTGACCGAAGCGCGACCTCACGGCCCCCGACCCGGTCATCGATTCGATGCGCGCGCGCCGATTGTGCCGCCTGCTTGCTGCGGGGCAGCAAGTTGGATGCCGAATCTCGCCGATCAGCCGCGACACGGGGGCGTTCTGGCAGCTCATTGCCACGAGGCCCCACCGTAGAATTCGACGCTTGGACTGGCGCAAGGCAAGCCTGCAATGCGTCCTTCGTCACAGCGGAGTCCCGCCATGAACGCCCCGGAAACAGCCGCTCTCGATCCCGAACCCCATGTCATGCACACCTACGGCCGCCTGCCGATGGCGATGTCGCACGGTCGCGGCTGCTGGGTATGGGACACCGACGGCAAGAAGTACCTTGACGGACTTGGCGGCATTGCAGTCAATACGCTGGGTCACGCGCATCCGAAACTGGTGCCCGCATTGCAGGAACAGATCGGCAGGCTGATACACACCTCGAACTACTACGCCTCGCCATTGCAGGAAAGCCTCGCGGCGACTTTGTGCGAATTGTCGGGACTCGAACGCGTTTTCTTCTGCAACAGCGGCCTTGAAGCCAACGAGGCCGCGCTGAAGATCGCGCGCAAGTTCGGGCATGACAAGGGCATCGATCGCCCCGAGGTCATCGTGTACGAGAAGGCATTCCACGGCCGCTCGATCGCCACGCTGTCGGCCACCGGCAACCCGAAGGTGCAGGAGGGGTTCGGTCCGCTGGTCGAGGGCTTCGTGCGTGTGCCACTGAACGACGTGGCCGCGCTCGAGGAGGTCGCTAACACGCGGCCGAACGTCGTTGCGGTTTTCCTCGAAGTGATCCAGGGCGAAGGCGGCGTGCGCCCTGCCACTCTCGAGTACCTGCGATCCGTGCGGCGTCTGTGCGACGAGAACGACTGGCTGCTGATGCTGGACGAGGTGCAATGCGGCATCGGGCGCACCGGCAAGTGGTTCGCGCATCAGTGGGCCGGAATCGTGCCCGACGTGATGCCGCTCGCCAAGGGGCTGGGGTCGGGCGTGCCGGTGGGTGCTGTCGTCTGCGGTCCGCGCGCTGCCGATGTGCTGCAACCGGGCAATCACGGCACCACCTTCGGTGGCAACCCGCTTGCGATGCGTGCGGGCATCGAGACCCTGCGCATCATGCGCGAGGATCACCTGCTCGAGAATGTCGCCACGGTGGGCGCCGCGCTGCGCGCCAGCCTGACGCGGGAACTGTCCGGCGTCGCCGGCGTGGTGGAGATCCGCGGCCAGGGCCTGATGCTGGGCATCGAACTGGACCGTCCCTGTGGGGACCTGCTGCTGAAGGCGGCCCAGGCCGGGCTGCTGCTGAGCGTGACCGCCGACCGCGTCGTGCGGCTCGTACCACCGCTGATCCTGAATCTGGCTGAAGCCGAGCAGATCGCGATGACGCTGTGTCCGCTGATCAAGGATTTCCTGCGCTCGCCAGACTGACGTGAAAACACCCTCCATGAAACCCGGCAAGGCATTGATCCGGCACTACCTCCAGTTCAAGGACCTTCGTGCAGAGGAGTACGCCTACCTGCTGGCCCGCACCACGGTCATCAAGAAGCGCTTCAAGAACTACGAGAAGTACACCCCGCTGGTCGATCGCACGCTGGCGATGATCTTCGAGAAGGCGAGCACGCGCACCCGCGTGAGCTTCGAGGCAGGCATGTACCAGATGGGTGGCTCGGTGGTGAACCTGACCACCGGTGACAGCCAGCTCGGGCGCTCGGAGCCGATCGAGGACAGCGCCCGCGTCATCAGCCGCATGGTCGATCTGGTCATGATCCGCACCTACGAGCAGACCAAGATCGAGGCTTTCGCGGCGCACTCGCGCGTGCCGGTCATCAACGGGCTGACCAACGAGTACCACCCGTGCCAGATCCTGGCCGACGTGTTCACCTACATCGAGCACCGTGGCGGTGCCGCTTCGACAGGCGAGGCGCTCGCCTGCCTGAAAGGCAAGGTCGTGGCCTGGGTCGGCGACGGCAACAACATGGCCAACACCTGGTTGCAGGCAGCAGACATTCTCGGGTTCACGCTGCACGTCAGCACACCGAGCGGCTACGAGATCGACGCGAAGGTGGCGGGCGTGACCAACCAGTCGTGCCTGAAGGTGTTCGACAACCCGATGGACGCCTGCCGCGGCGCGCACCTGGTGACCACCGACGTGTGGACCAGCATGGGCTACGAAGCCGAGAACGAGGCGCGCAAGAAGGCATTCGCCCATTGGCGCGTCGACCGGGACATGATGGCAGTCGCCCAGCCCGATGCGCTGTTCATGCACTGCCTGCCCGCGCATCGCGGAGAGGAGGTCGATGCCGACGTGATCGACGGCCCGCAAAGTGTCGTGTGGGACGAGGCCGAGAACCGCATGCATGTGCAGAAGGCCCTGATGGAATACCTGCTGCTCGGCCGAATCGGCTGACGCGCCGGCGCGGGTGAAATAAAGCTCGCCCTGATCACCGACCTGCACGCGAACCGCGCGGCTTCGCGCGGGCTGACACCATGCCCAATTCCCTGCGCCTCACCCTGCTGTCCGTGCGCGACCTGCTCGCCACCGTCGGGCCGTTCGCACTGCTCGCGGTCGCGCTGCTCGTACCCGCCTATTACGTGCTCGACCCGACACCGCCGAAGAAGGTCGTTCTGGCCACCGGCGTCGACCAGGGCGCCTACGCAGAGTTCGGCCAGCGCTACAAGACACTGCTGAAGACCTACGGCATCGAGGTCGAACTTCGCAGCACCCAGGGCGCGGCCGAGAACCTCGCGCTGTTGCGCGCCCCGGCTTCAGGCGTCGACCTGGCGTTCGTGCAGGGGGGCGCGGACGACATCGCTGCGCCAGCCGGGTCCGACGACGAACCCGCCCCTCTGGTGTCACTGGGCAGCCTGTTCTTCGAACCCGTGTGGCTGTTCTACCGGGAAGACTCCGCCCAGCGCCTGCTGAAGTCCGGCACGCTGTCGGGCCTGGCCCAGCTGGCTGGCTGGAAGCTCAACATCGGTGCGCCCGGCAGCGGCGTACCGAACCTGATGAAGAAGCTGCTCGAAGCCAATCACGTGGACCCGAAGCAGATCACGCTGCTAGAGCAGTCGCAGACACCGGCGGTGATGGCGCTGCTCGGCGCCGAATCGGATGCCCTGGTATTTGCCTCGGCGCCCGAATCGCTGATGGTCCAGATGCTGCTTCAGACACCGGGAATCAAGCTGTTCGACTTCGCGCAGGCCGAAGCCTACTCGCGACGCTTCGCCTTCATGAGCCCGGTGGTGCTGCCGCGCGGCGTGGTCGATCTCGCCGGCGACCGGCCACCGCAGGACGTGCACCTGGTGGCCCCCACCGCCACGCTGGTGGCACGCGAAGGCACGCATCCGGCACTGATACAGCTGTTCGTGCAGGCGGCTCAGCAGGTTCATGGAGGCGCAGGCTGGTTCCAGCGAAAGGGCGAGTTCCCGACCGCGCTCAACACCGAACGTCCGCTCGCCAAGGAAGCCCAGCGTTTCTACCAGAGCGGCGTGCCACTGCTCCAGCGCTACCTGCCGTTCTGGTTCGCCAATCTGATCGACCGCATGTGGCCGGTGCTGGTCACCATCGTCGCGGTGCTGCTGCCGCTTTCGCGGATGCTGCCGCCGCTGTACGAGTTCCGCATCCGCTCGCGGGTGTTCCGCTGGTACGAGCAACTGCGCGAACTGGAAGACACGATCGGTGCGAAGCCGTCGGCGCAGTGGCTCGAAGAGATCGCCGCGCTGGAGTCACGCGTCGAGCGCATCACCGTGCCGCTGGCCTACACCGACGAGCTCTATGCCCTGCGCAGCCACATCGCACTGGTGCGCTCGCGCTTGCCCACGGCAGGTCATCCCACCCCGGGACCTTAGCGGGCATCGTTGCCGGCGTCTGCTCTGGCCGCACCCCAAACCTACACTTCGGGGCATGGACACACGCAGCTCAACCATCCGCCCGCGCATCGAGAGCGTGCGCGAAGAGCTTCGCCGACACGGGCTTGCCGCCGTACTGGTGCCCTCCTCCGATCCGCACCTGTCCGAATACCTGCCGGAACGCTGGCAGGGACGGCAGTGGCTTTCGGGCTTCACCGGGTCGATGGGAACGCTGGTGGTCACGACTGAAACCGCGGTGCTGTTCGCTGACAGCCGGTACTGGGTGCAGGCCGAGGCCGAACTCGCGGGCAGCGGCGTCGAACTCTTCAGGATTCCGACCGGTGCCGCCACGCACCCGATCGACTGGCTGGCCAGCCACGTCGCTTCGGGCCAGACTGTCGGAGTCGACGGGGACGCGCTCGGCCTCGCCACCGCACACCTGCTGCAGCGCACGTTGAAGGCCGCGGGCATCGCACTGCGCACCGACTTCGACGTGCTGGCTGCCATCTGGCCGGATCGGCCCGGCCTGCCCGGCGCACCGGTCTACGAGCATGTCGCACCGCAGGCCACCGAGACGCGCTCCAAGCGGCTGGCGCGCGTGCGCGAGGCCATGGTGCGTGCTGGTGCATCGCACCATTTCATCTCGACGGTCGACGACATCGCCTGGCTGTTCAACCTGCGCGGGTCGGACGTGCTCTACAACCCGGTGTTCCTGGCGCACGCGTTGATTGATGCGAGTCAGGCCACCCTTTACGTTGCCGCCGGCAAGATCTCACCGGCATTGCGCGCAGTTCTGGCGACCGATGGCGTGCGGATCGATTCCTACGACCGTGCCGGACCGTCGCTGGGTGCGCTGCCTGCCGGCTCCAGCCTGCTGATCGATCCACGCCGGGTGACGCTCGGTCTGCGCCAGCGTGTGCGGGACAGCGGGCCCGAGCCGATCCGCGTGATCGAGGCCATCAACCCCAGCACGCTGCTGAAGAGCCGCAAGAACTCGACCGAGGCCGCACACATCCGCGAGGCGATGGCACAGGATGGCGCCGTGATGTGCGGCTTCTATGCGTGGTTCGAGCAGGCGCTGGCCGATCCGGCCCAAGCCGGTCGCCTGACCGAACTGACGGTCGATGAACGACTTAGCGCGGCACGCAGCGAACGCCCGGGCTTCGTCGGCCTGAGCTTTCCGACCATCGCCGGCTTCAATGCCAACGGGGCGATGCCGCACTACCGCGCAACGGCGGAGTCGCATGCGGTGATCGAAGGCAACGGCCTGCTGCTGATCGACTCGGGCGGCCAATATCTGGGCGGCACCACCGACATCACCCGCGTCTGGCCGATCGGCACGCCGAGCGCCGAACAGAAGCGCGACTACACGCTGGTGCTCAAGGGCACGATGGCGCTGAGCCGAACGCGCTTTCCGCGCGGAACACTGTCACCGATGCTCGACTCGATCGCCCGCGCGCCCCTGTGGCAGCACGGGCTCGACTACGGTCACGGCACCGGACACGGTGTCGGCTACTTCCTGAACGTGCACGAAGGCCCGCAGAGCATCTCGAAAACCATCCCCGAGTCGACCATGGCGATGGAGCCGGGCATGGTCACCAGCATCGAGCCCGGCCTGTACCGGCCCGGGCGGTGGGGCATCCGCATCGAGAACCTCGTCATGAACGTGCCGGCCGAGTCACCCGAGGGCGACACGTTCGGCGAGTTCCTCGAATTCGAGACGCTGACACTGTGCCCGATCGACACCCGCTGCCTTGATCGTTCGCTGCTCGATGCCGGCGAGATCGCGTGGTTGAACCGTTACCACGCGATGGTGTTCGAGCGGCTGGCGCCGCGGGTGTCGGGGGATGCACTGCACTGGCTGACCGAACGCACGCGAACGCTGTAGCGCCGGAGCATCCGTCAAGCAACGGATCAGTCCCCTCCGCCACCGCCACCGCCGCACCCTCCCCCGCCCCCTCCATCACCACCGCCTGCGTCGCTGCCGCCGTCCCCGGGGGAGCTGTCGGCCCCGCCCAGTCCGTCAGCGTCTCCGCTGTAGGAGCCATCCGAAAAGGACGTTCCACAGTAGACCCCTCCGTTGCCACCGCCCTGGCGATTCTGGTGATCGATGTCGCCGCAGTCGGGCACGTAGCTGAAGCCGTTAGGTATGCCGAGCTTGGCGTCGAGCGCAAAAAGCAGCGGGAGCCGCGAAGGCCTGCGCGGATCGATGGCCTCGTCGCGGCAGGCCCAGGTCCAGGCACGGCGCAGGCCGTCGTTGCCGGAGGCTTTCGCGCCGAGCGTCTCGGCCGGTGTGTGATGCAGGAAGCGACCCAGCGTCAGGTCGCACCAGTCTTGATACGCCCGCGTGTGCAGGATGAATTCATGCCACATCACATCGACTGCCCGCGACGGCATCGCGACGAACCGACGGTCGCTGCGCTTGCAGGCCAGGAAGAACTGGCGCAGTCCGCGTTCGACCAGGTCGCAGTCCTTGCCGATCAGTTGCGGGTAGGTCTCGCGCAGCTTGCGCTTGAGGAACTGAGGCAGCGGCGCCTCGCGAATGGCGAGATCACGCTGCCAGTTCGACCAGAGCGTCGTCGCGATGATCACTGTGACCAGCAAGGCGAACAACATCAGCCACAGCGATCGTCCGGGCAACCAGCCAGAAACTCCAACCGCGAGGGCCACGATCGCGAGCGCGGTGAGGCCGGCAACCAGACGCCGCGAATGCAGCAGCAAGCGTCGCTGCATGGCGAGGGATCTCAAACGACCACCGGTTCGGTCTCGAGCCGGATGCCGAACCGTCCGTAGACGCTTTCCTGGATTGCCTTGGCGAGCGTCATCACCTCGGATCCGATGGCATCCCCGCGGTTGACCAGAACCAGCGCCTGCTTCTCGTACACGCCGGCCTGGCCGACCGTCTTTCCCTTCCAGCCGCAGGCATCGATCATCCAGCCGGCGGCCAGCTTCACGCTGCCGTCGGCCATCGGGTAGTGCACGATTTCCGGATCGCGACCGATGATGTCGCGGCACTGCTCGGGCGTGACCACCGGGTTCTTGAAGAAGCTCCCGGCGTTGCCGATGCGGGCCGGGTCGGGCAGCTTGGCGCGGCGGATGGCGATGACCCAGTCGGCGATCTGCCGGGCATCGGGCTGCGCAATCCCGGTTTCGGCCACCTTGCGTTCGAGTTCGAGGTAGCCGAGCACCGGCTTCCACGGCCTGGGCAGCCGGAACCGCACCCGGGTGATCACTGCGCACCCGGCCAGCGAGTGCTTGAACACGCTGTCGCGATATCCGAAGGCGCACTGCTGCGGGCTCAAGGTCAGCGTGAGTCCGGTGCGCAGGTCGACCGCGTCGAGCGAGTCGAAACGATCCTGCAGTTCGACCCCGTAGGCGCCGATGTTCTGCACCGGAGACGCGCCGACCGTCCCGGGGATCAGCGCCAGGTTCTCCAGGCCCGGGTAGCCCTGAGCCAGGCACCACATCACCAGGTCGTGCCAGGACTCGCCGGCACCGGCCTCGACGACCCATGCGTCGGCGCGCTCCTCGACCAGCCGGCAGCCCGTCACCTCGACCTTCAGCACCACCTGTGGCATGTCTCGGGTCAGGATGATGTTGCTGCCCCCGCCCAGGATGAACTTAGGCGCCCGCCCGAGCGTGGGATGATCGACCACGCGCCGCACATCGGCGTCACTCGCAATGCGCACCAAGGTGTGCGCTACGGCCGGTAAACCGAAGCTGTTGTAGGCACGCAGACTGACGCTCGACTCGATGTGCATGGCAGAATTTTCGTCCATCGAAGACCTGTTGATCCGAAAGCGCGACCACCATGCCCAGCTTTGACACCGTGCTCGAACCCAACCTCGTCGAGGTGCGCAACGCCGTCGACCAGGCCTCGAAGGAAATCGGCACGCGCTTCGATTTCAAGGGTTCGTCCTCCAAGGTCGAACTCAAGGACAAGGAGCTCACGGTCTGGGCCGACAGCGATTTCCAGATCGGGCAGGTGATGGACATCGTGCTCGCCAAGCTGGCCAAGCGCAGCGTCGACGTGCGATACCTCGATCGCAGCGCCAAGATCGAGAAGATCGGCGGCGACAAGGTCAAGCAGCTGATCGTCATCAAGAACGGCATCGACGGCGAGACGGCCAAGAAGCTGCAGACCGCCGTCAAGCAGAGCAAGCTGAAGGTGCAGGCCGCGATCCAGGGCGACACGGTGCGCGTCACCGGCGCCAAGCGCGACGACCTGCAGGCAGCGATGGCGCTGATCCGCAAGGACCTGCCCGATTCGCCGCTGTCGTTCAACAACTTCCGGGACTGAGCGAGTGACGGCTCTTGCGCGGTGGGTGCGGTTCTCGCGGCTGGCCGGGGTGCTTGCCGCGGCCGGGGGCGGCCTGCTGTGCGCGGGTCCGGTTGGCGCGCAGAGCGTTTCGTTCAGCGGGCACATGGGCGACAAGGCGCTGCTGGTGATCGATGGCACGCCGCGAACCCTGGCCACGGGTACCTCGCAATCCGGCGTAAGGCTGGTCAGCGTGAACCCCGGCGCAGCGGTGATCGAGGTCGGCGGCAAGCGGCAGACGCTGACACTCGGCGGCTCTCCGGTGAGCCTGGGCGGCGCGAACAGCGAAGGCGGCGGTGAACAGATCGTTCTGACCGCCGGCCTGGGCGGGCACTTCATCACCGGCGGCAGCATCAACGGCAAGCCGGTCGAGTTCATGGTCGACACCGGCGCCACCACCGTCGCGATGAGCGCCGCCGAGGCCGATCGCATCGGCCTCAAGTACAAGGACGGGCCCCGCATGACCGGCAACACCGCCAACGGCCAGGTCACCGGCTACCGCGCTTCGCTGAACAGCGTGCGCATCGGCGACGTGCAGGTCTACAACGTCGAAGCCGCCATACTGCCGCTTCCGATGCCGCACATCCTGCTGGGCAACAGCTTCCTGACCCGCTTCCAGATGAGACGCGAGAACGACCGCATGACGCTGGACAAGCGCCCTTGAAGCTGTCGCAGGTGCTGTACACGCAGGGTTTCGGCTCGCGCCGCGAGTGCGAGGGCCTGATCGTCTCCGGCTTCGTTTCGGTCGGCCAGGTGGTTTGCGACGACCCGTTCGAGGAATTCGACCCCGAAGGGCTTCGGTTCACGGTTCGCGGCGAATCGTGGCCGTTTCGAGAGAAGGCGCTGATCGTCCTGAACAAGCCCGCGGGCCACGAGTGCTCGCAGAAGCCCAAGCACCACCCGAGCGTCTACAGCCTGCTGCCCGCACCGCTGCGCCGCCGCGACGTGCAAGCGGTGGGGCGGCTCGACGAGGACACCACTGGCCTGCTGCTGATGACCGATGACGGCGGGTTGATCCACCGCTGGACCTCGCCCAAGCACCACGTCCCCAAGGTCTACGAGATCGGTTGCAAGCACCCGGTGACCGCGGAGCAGGTCCGGCAACTGCTGGCCGGCGTGACCCTGATCGACGATCCGGTGCCGGTGCGCGCCGCAGAGGCCGAGGCCACGGGCGCATTCGCCGGTCCGCAGGCGCCGGGACTGGGCGAGCTGCACGGTCTGCGCATGACGCTGACCGAAGGCAAGTACCACCAGGTCAAGCGCATGGTGGCGGCCGTCGGCAACCGCGTCGAAGCACTGCACCGCAGCCGCTACGGCGCGCTTGTGCTTCCGGCCGATCTGGCACCGGGCCAGTGGCGATGGCTGGCCGGGCCCTCGGATGTCGCACCGGTCGACGGCGCAGCCAGCCGAGCAAGGCCTAAGTCAGCACCGCCGCAATAATCGCGGCATGCTGCTTTTCAGAGGGTTCAACCATCCCGGTGTCGCACCGGCTTGCGCCCTGACGATCGGCAACTTCGACGGCGTGCACCGCGGGCACCAGGCGATGCTGGCTCTGCTGCGCAACGAGGCCCAGCATCGTGGCCTGCCGAGTTGCGTGCTGACCTTCGAACCCCATCCGCGCGACCACTTCGCCGCGCGCAGCGGCCAACCCGATCTCGCGCCGGCCCGGATCTCGACCCTGCGCGACAAGCTCAGCGAACTGGAACGTTGCGGGGTCGATCAGGCCATCGTCGTGCCATTCAACGATCGCTTTGCCGCGCAGGCACCGCAGGCATTCATCGACGATGTGCTGGTGCGTGGCGTGCGTGCACGCTATGTGCTGGTCGGCGACGACTTCTGCTTCGGCGCCCGTCGGGCCGGCGACTACGCGATGCTGGATGCGGCAGGCCAGGCTCAGGGCTTCGACGTGGCCCGCATGCTGAGCTACGAGGTGCGAGGTCTGCGCGTGTCGAGTTCGGCCGTGCGGGAGGCCCTGGGAGTCGGTGACATGGCCCGGGCGAGATCGCTGCTGGGGCGTCCGTACAGCATCAGCGGCCACGTGGTTCACGGGCGCAAGCTCGGGCGCGATCTCGGCTTCCGCACCCTCAACCTGCGCTTTCCGCACACGCGGCCGGCAGCGATGGGCATCTTCGTGGTCAGGGTGCACGGCTTGACACCCGATGGGAAGCCGCTGAGCGGCGTCGCCAGCCTCGGCGTGCGCCCGACCGTCGAGAACGCCGGACAGGTGCTGCTCGAGACCCACTGCCTGGACTGGCCCGAAGCCCTCGGCAGCGAGGGCGGCTACGGCCGCTGCATCCGCGTCGAGCTGATGCACAAGCTGCACGACGAGCGGCATTACGAATCGATCGAGGCGCTGCGCGCCGGCATCGCGCAGGACGAGCTCGAGGCCCGGACTTGGCTGGCCACGCTGGCCTGAGCAGGCCGCATGGACACCCGCGCGCGGCCCGCCGCGGTCTCTGCTGCCCGGACCTGCCCCGGTAGAATCGGGCCGATGAGCATGATCTCGATCACCCTCACACGTCGCCCCGACGGCCACGGTGCAACGCACCGGCAGACGACGCGCGACCGAATTTGACGGGTGCGAAGCCGCGCCGGGCGCGCGGCAGCCTGCGCCGTTGCAGTCACGGGTGCGGCATCTTCTTGCGTCGGGAGCGATCCTCTTGATCGACCCGAGGCTCGCCCCACCCCGATCCCGCCCCTTACCACTCGCCTTGCACGAGACGTCACCTGTCGAGACCGAAGCATGTCCACCGAAAAGCCTTCCTCCAGTGCGACCAGCGCCGACACCTCCGGCCTGCGCGCCACGCTGAATCTGCCGGACACGCCGTTCCCGATGCGGGGCGACCTGCCCAAGCGCGAGCCGGGATGGGTCAGGCAATGGGAGGATGCAGGCACCTACCAACGCCTGCGCGATGCCCGCTGCGGCGCGCCGAAGTTCGTGCTGCATGACGGCCCGCCGTACGCGAACGGCCAGATCCACATCGGGCACGCGGTGAACAAGGTCCTCAAGGACATGATCGTCAAGGCCCGCCAGCTCAAGGGCATGGACGCCAGCTACATCCCCGGCTGGGACTGTCACGGGCTGCCGATCGAGAACCAGATCGAGAAGACCTTCGGCCGCAAGCTGCCACGCGCCGAGGTGCAGGCCAAGAGCCGCGCCTACGCGACCGAGCAGATCGCGCAGCAGATGGGCGACTTCAAGCGCCTGGGCGTGCTGGCGGACTGGGCGCATCCGTATCGAACGATGGACTTCGGCAACGAGGCCGGCGAGATCCGCACGCTCAAGCGCGTGATGGAGCGCGGCTACGTCTACCGCGGTCTGAAACCGGTCTACTGGTGCTTCGACTGCGGTTCGTCGCTGGCCGAGTTCGAGATCGAGTACGCGGACAAGACCTCGCAGTCGCTGGATGTGGCCTTCCTGTGCGCCGAGCCGGATCGCCTGGCCAGCGCGTTCGGACTGCCGTCGCTGCACAAGGACGCCTACGCTGTCATCTGGACCACGACCGCGTGGACGATCCCGGCCAACCAGGCGCTGAACCTGAACCCGGCACTGGAGTACAGCCTGGTCGACACCGAACGCGGCCTGCTGCTGCTCGCATCGGCGCGGGTCGAGGACAGCCTGCAGCGCTACGGCCTGCAAGGCACTGTGGTCGGAACCGCGCTCGGCGAGAAGCTCGACGGTGTCAATTTCCGCCATCCGCTGGCCCATGTCGACGCGGGCTACGACCGCCTGAGCCCGATCTACCTCGCCGACTACGCCACCGCCGACGACGGAACCGGTCTCGTGCATGCGGCGCCGGCGTACGGCGTCGACGACTTCAAGTCGTGCGTCGCGCACGGCATGGCGATCGACGAAATCCTCAACCCGGTGACCGGCAGCGGTGTCTACGACGCCAGCCTGCCACTGTTCGGCGGCCAGCACATCTGGAAGGCCTGCGCGGTGATCATCGACACGCTGCGCGCTGCCGGCCGACTGCTGGCCACCGCGACTTTCCAGCACAGTTACCCGCACTGCTGGCGCCACAAGACCCCGGTGATCTACCGCGCCGCGGCTCAGTGGTTCGTGCGCATGGACGAAGCGAACGACGACACCGCCGGCGTGTTCGCCACCGACCCCGCGCCACAAACACTGCGCCAGAGCGCGCTGGCCGCGATCGACGCGACGACCTTCTATCCCGAGAACGGCCGGGTCCGGCTGCGCGACATGATCGCCAACCGCCCCGACTGGTGCATCAGCCGCCAGCGCAACTGGGGCGTGCCGCTGCCGTTCTTCCTGCACCGCGACAGCGGCGAGCTGCATCCGCAGACGCTCGAATTCATGGACCGCGCGGCGGCACTCGTCGAGCAGGGAGGCGTCGAAGCGTGGGCGCAGCTTGATCCGAGCGACTGGCTGGGCGACGAGGCTGCGAAGTACACCAAGAGCACCGACATCCTCGACGTCTGGTTCGACTCGGGAAGCACGTTCAACCACGTGCTGCACGGCTCGCACGACGGCGCCGGCCAGCCGGACGGGCCGGAGGCCGACCTGTACCTCGAAGGCCACGACCAGCACCGCGGCTGGTTCCATTCATCGCTGCTGATCGCCTGCGCGATAGACGGTCGCGCACCGTACAAGGGCCTGCTCACGCACGGCTTCGCGACCGACGGCCAGGGCCGCAAGATGAGCAAGTCGCTTGGCAACGTCGTCGCACCTCAATCGGTCAGCGACAAGCTCGGTGCCGAGATCGTGCGACTGTGGGTGGCGAGCACCGACTATTCCGGCGACCTGAACATCGACGACAAGATCCTTGCACGCGTGGTCGATGCCTACCGCCGCATCCGCAACACGCTGCGGTTCCTGATGGCCAACACCAGCGATTTCGACGCGGCGACCGACGCGGTGCCGCTGGCAGACATGCTCGAGATCGACCGCCATGCGCTGGCCCGCGCGGCGCAGTTCCAGGCCGAGGTGCTGGCGCACTACGAGGTGTACGAATTCCACCCGGTGGTCGCGAAGCTGCAGGTCTACTGCAGCGAGGACCTGGGCTCGTTCTACCTCGACGTGCTGAAGGACCGGCTCTACACCACCGCGCCAAATAGCCACGCACGGCGCAGCGCACAGACCGCGCTGTGGCACATCACGAACGCGATGCTGCGCTGGATGGCGCCGTTCCTCAGCTTCACCGCCGAGGAAGCTTGGCCGATCTTCGCGCCAGGCCGCTCGTCATCGATCTTCATCGAGACCTACAGCGACACCACCGGCTGGGACGATGCGGCGCTGTTGGCGAAGTGGTCGCGAATCCGCGAGGTTCGCGAGCTCGCCAACAAGCAGATCGAGACGGTGCGCGCCGCCGGACAACTGGGCTCGTCGCTGCAGGCCACGATCGCCATCACCGCGAACGCCGAGGACCACGCGCTGCTGGCGTCCTTGGGCGACGGCCTGAAGTTCGTCACGATCACCTCCGAGGCCACGCTTGCGCCTGGTGCCGAACTGGCAATCAGCGTGACGCCATCGACCGCGGTGAAGTGCGAGCGATGCTGGCACTACCGAGACGATGTCGGACACGATGCGGCCCACCCGACGATCTGCGGGCGCTGCACCAGCAACCTGTACGGCGCCGGCGAAGTCCGTCGGGTGGCCTGACATGGCGAGCAGCAAGGCGGCAGGTTCCAGCCTGCTCCCGTGGCTCGCGCTGGCACTGCTGGTATTCCTGCTCGATCAGCTGACCAAGACGCTGATCCTCGGGAGCTTCCAGCTGGGTGACAGCCACACCGTCACGTCGTTCTTCAACATCGTGCGCGTGCACAACGCGGGGGCCGCCTTCAGCTTCCTGGCGGGTGCCTCGGGCTGGCAGCGCTGGTTCTTCGTCGGACTCGGACTGGTGGCCACCGTGTTCATCGTCTGGATGCTGAAGCAGCATGGCGGTCAGCGGTTGTTCAGTCTGGCGCTGTCGCTGGTTCTCGGAGGCGCGCTGGGCAACGTGATCGACCGGCTGCTGCACGGGCACGTGATCGACTTCCTGCAGTTCCACTGGAACTGGCTGGCACCGCTGTTCGCGGGCGGTTATTTTCCCAGCTTCAACATCGCGGACAGCGCGATCACCGTCGGGGCGACGCTGCTCATCGTCGATGAGTTGCGGCGGGTGCGCAAGGCAAGCTGAACACCGTCAGCAGGCCGGCGCATTGATGTAAGTGCGGGGTGCAATGCGCGGATTGCGCCTGCACACTGCGCTGCCATGAATGCCCAGACCGACATCGACTCCCCCGCCGACACAGCCAGACCTGAGGCCCCGATCACGGCGTTCGCCGTGCCGCTGGGCCACCTCGACTGGCACGCGCCCGCCCAGTGGCTGAAGCTGGGCTGGCGCGACTTCACACGGGCCCCCGCCCTCGGGCTGTTCTACGGCGCCTGCTTCACGGGCATGGGCTGGCTGCTGCTTTACGTTTTCGAGCATGCCGCTGCCTACACGCTGGCATTGAGCGCAGGCTTCCTGCTGATGGGTCCGTTCATGTGCCTGGGTCTGTACGAGGTGAGCCGCCGGCTCGAGGCCGGTGATCGGCCGGACTTCATTTCCTCGCTGACTGCTTGGAAGACACGGATGAGCACCATGGGCATCTTCGGGGGCGTGCTGCTGATCGTCGAGATGCTCTGGGGGCGCACTTCGCTGATCGTGTTCGCGCTCAGCTTCAACGGCATGCCCGACTTCAAGGGGTCGCTGCTGGCGCTGCTGAACCCGGCCAACATCGGATTCATCGTCACCTACGTGGTCGTGGGCTCGCTCTTCGCAGGACTGATCTTCTCCATCAGCGTGGTGGCGATGCCGATGATCCTCGACCGGCACACCGACGCCATCACCGCCGGACTGACCAGCCTGCGGCTGTGCCTCACCCACCCCGGTGTGATGCTGCTGTGGGGTGCCGTGCTGACGGTGATCGTGGTGCTGGCGATGCTGCCGGGGTTCTTCGGGCTGCTGCTGGCGGGGCCGGTCATCGGCCACGCCTCCTGGCACGCCTACCGGGCCGCGGTCCCTCGCTGAATCGGCGCGTCGATGGCTGCGCCCTGACCGTCAGGGCAGCAACACGCTGCAGCCAGTCGTCAGCCGCGCTTCCAGGTCGCGATGCGCCTGGGCGACATCGGCCAGCGCGTAGCGACGTTCGACCGGGATGTGCACCTCGCCGCTGCCAACGACGGCGAACAGATCGTCGGCCATCGCCTGCGTGGCCTCGCGCGTGGCGATGTGCGTGAACAGCGTGGGGCGTGTCACGTACAGCGATCCCTTGGCCGCCAGAACGCCCAGATCCACCGGCGGCGCCTTGCCCGATGCATTGCCGAAATTCGCCAGCAGGCCGAAAGGCTGCAGCACGTCGAGCGACTTCTCGAAGGTGTCCAGCCCGACCGAGTCGTAGACCACCTTGACGCCGCGGCCGCCGGTGATGTCCTTGACGCGTGCGACGAAATCCTCGCGCCGGTAGTTGATGGCGTGGGTTGCGCCGTGCTGCAAGGCCAGCGCGCATTTCTCGTCGCTGCCCGCCGTGCCGATCAACCTCAGGCCGAGCGCCCGGGCCCACTGGCATGCAATCAGGCCGACACCGCCGGCCGCCGCGTGGAAGAGCACGAAGTCGCCTGCCTGCAAGCCGCCCTGAGGCAGCGTCTTCTTCAGCAGGTACTGCGCGGTCAGGCCCTTGAGCATCATCGCGGCGCCGGTCTCGAAATCGATGCCGTCAGGCAGCTTCACGACGCACTTGGCCGGCATCACGCGGGCCTCGCAGTAGCTGCCCGGCGGGGTACTGGCATAAGCCGCTCGATCCCCGGCGTGCAGGTGCGTCACCCCTTCCCCCACCGCTTCGACGATGCCGGCCGCTTCCATACCGAGGGATGCAGGCAGCGGCAGCGGGTAGAGCCCGGTGCGGTGGTAGACATCGATGAAGTTGAGCCCGCATGCCCGGTGCCGGATGCGTATCTCGCCCGGGCCGGGCTCGCCGATCGGCACTTCGATCAGACGCATCGCCTCGGAGCCTCCGGGTTGGTCGATGCGGATGGCGCGGGTGCTGATTGAACGGGTGGCCGGCATCGGGTGCTCCTCGTGAAAACAGTGCGCTATCGTGCCCTAAGCCCAATTCGAGCACTCGCCATGGGTCGACAGTCTCGCCCGGCCATGAAGAAGCTCACCACCGCCCCCAACCTCGCCATCGCCACGCTGTGGGCCGATCTGCTGTGTCACGCCGGGGTGCCGACGACAGTCCAGCGCGCCTACAACAGCAGCCTGGCAGGGCAGATCCCACCCGACCAGACGCTGCCCGAACTGTGGCTGACCGACGGCGGCAACTTCGAGCACGCGCAGCGCCTGCTCGATGAGTTGCAGCATCCGGTGTCGCGTCGCTGGACCTGCACAGCCTGCGGCGAAACGATCGACGGCCCGTTCGAGCAGTGCTGGAACTGCGGTGCTGCGATGACCTGAAGGCGTCGCCCCGGCTCGGGTCCACGGCGGCGGGAGCCGCAAGCGCCATCCGAGGCGAACGGCACATCGCCGCAACAGATCCCTGGCGGCGCAGGCGGGTCAGGCAGGCATCTGAACTTGTTGCGACGCGGGTGCTGCGTCGGCCGGCCGGCTGACCAGCTTCGACAGCTCCGTCAAGCCGATGGGCGGGCGTGCCAGCCAGGGCAGCACGTAAAGACGCTTCGCCAGCCCGGCGGTCAGACGCGCCATCTGCCTGCGCTCCCCGGCCAGGCGCGCCGACAGCAGCGGGTCATGCGTTCCCGCAGCGACCACGCTCTTGTTGAGCACCCAGGCGTGAGGCTCGATGCTGGCGCGGCGCAGATCGTCCTGGAGCGCCGCAGCCTGTGACACCGGCGTCACCTCGGGCAGCGTCACCAGGATGATCTTCGTGTACGCGGCGTCCTGCAGCCTCATCAGCGGGGTGACGATGCGTGCGGTGCTGCGCCCCTCGAACTCCCGCATCATCTGTCGGTGGTAGGCGCCCGTCGCATCCATCAGCAGCAGCGAATGCCCGGTGGGCGCGGTGTCCAGCACGACGAAGGCACTGCGACCCTCGCTGACGATGCGCGAGAACGCATGGAAGACGGCCACTTCCTCGGTGCAAGGCGAACGCAGGTCCTCGAGCAGCAAGGCCTGCTCGTGTGCATCGAGCGCGGGGGCCTTGGCCGCCATGATCTTGTCGATGTAGTGCTGCGTCTCGGCCTTCGGGTCGATGCGGCTGACGTGCAGGCCCGGGACCTCACCGGCAAGCGTTCCGGCCACGTGGGCCGCCGGATCGGTGGTGCTCAGGTGCACCGACTTGCCGCGCTGAACGAGGCCGAGGGCCAACGCCGCCGCCACCGTGGTCTTGCCGACACCGCCCTTGCCCATGACCATGATCAGGCCGTGTTCGGCGGTGGCCAGGTCATCGACCAGCGCATCGAGGCCCGGGAAGTGCTCTGCGGGTTCGATCGGTGCGCCAACCAACACGGAAGGCGACTCGATGACATCGCGCTGTGCGCCAAGCAACGATCGCAAGGCGGCCAACCCCACGGTGTCGAACGGCCTCAGCGGAACGCGGTCCTGCGGCAGCGCGCGCAGAGCCGGCGGCATGTCCGACAGTGCCTGCAGCCCCAGCGCCTCGATCGCGCAGGCCACCGCGTCGGTGCGGTCGCGGGCATGGAACACGCCGTTGATCACCAGCCGCTGGTTGTTCAATCCAAGCGCACGCAATTCCTCGGAGGTCCGCGCCGCCTCGGCCACCGCGCCCGCATCGGGCCGGGTGACCAGGACGACCGTGGTCAGGGCCGGATCGCCGAGGGCCTCGAGGGCCGCCTTGAAACGGGCTTCCTGCATCTTCAGTCCGGAATGCGGGCCCAGACAGGAGGCGCCTCGATCGTTGCCGTCGAGGAAGCCGCTCCACGCCTTCGGCAGGCTCAGCAAGCGCAAGGTGTGACCTGTCGGTGCCGTGTCGAAGACGATGTGGTCGAAGCGTTCGGCATCGCCTGACAGCAGCGAGGCGAACTCGTCGAACGAGGCGATCTCGGTGGTGCAGGCGCCGGACAACTGCTCGCGCACGGTCGCCAGTTCGGTCTCGCTGGATTCGGCGCTCATCTGCGCGATGACCCGCCGTCGATAGGACTCTGCCGCCGCATCGGGGTCGATGTTCAGCACCGACAGGCCCGGTGCGCCGGGCACCGGCGTCGGCGTGTTGCGAAGCTCGATCCCCAGCATCTCGTCGAGGTTGGACGCTGCATCGGTGCTGACCAGCAGCACCTTGCTGCCCGCGTCGGCCAGCTTCAGCGCGGCAGCCGTCGACAGCGAAGTCTTGCCCACCCCCCCCTTGCCCGTGAAGAACAGGTGTCGCGTCGGGTGGTCCAGGAATCCCGGCAAGTCCGGACGCAGCCAGCTCAGCACTTCCTCGTGCGATGGAATCCCTCCGCTGTGCACGACCCGGCCACCGATGACGACAGCGGGCGTGTGCCCGACACCCGAACTCCGGATGGCCTGCGGATCCTCGACCTTCACGATGTCGATCTCGAGCCCGGCCGCCGACGCAGCCCTCTCGATCATCGAAACGGTGCTGCGGCACTTGCTGCAGCCGCTCCCCAGAACACTGATTTGCATGTCGGGTACCTTGTTGTTGATGCGGCCGGCCGTCTGCGCTCGCTCAGGGAGCTGGCTCGGGCCCGGCAGGGGCCGTCTCGGATTGGACGCTCGACTCTCTGCATCCGGCTTGACCGGGATCAGCCGGAAGGCGAAGGCAGCAGGCAACCCGTCATTTACTGTTTTATGATTTATACGGTATAAACCATTTACATTGATTACGGAGGTTCCGCATGCCTACTTCAACCAGCACCCCCAAGACTCGTCGCGCCGCTCCAAAGGCGCCCGCGGCCACGGCAAAGGCGCCGATCGCCAAGCCTGCCAGCACGCCGAAGAGCGCTGCTCCCCAGCCGAAGAAGCCGGCCGTCAAGCGCGTCGCGAAAGGCAGCGCCCCGGCCAGCGCCAAGCCGGTCAAGGTCAAGCTCAAGCTGGTCCGCGACAGCTTCACGATGCCGCAGACAGACTTCGAGCTGATCGACGTGCTGAAGCAGCGCGCGCTGGGCTTCCGTCACCCGGCCAAGAAGAGCGAACTGCTGCGGGCGGGCCTTCAGGTGCTGGCCGACCTGCCGCCGGCGCAGCTGGAAGCCGCGCTTTCGCGCATTCCATCGCTGAAGCCCGGGCGCCCGAAAAAGGCCGACTGACCGGCCTCATCGCCATTTCGCCAGCATCCAGATGCCGGCGATCACCAGCACCGTGCCGGCAGCGATGCCGGCGGTGAAGGGTTCGCCGAGCAGCAGCACGCCCATCAGCAGCGTGGACATCGGGCCGATCATCCCGGTCTGCGCGACCAGCGCGGCACCGAGGCGCTCGATCGCCATCATCACCATCAGCACAGGCGCGAACGTGCACACCAGTGCATTGAGCACCGAGAGCCAGATGACTTCCGGGGCCACCGCCATCGCCGACAGCGGGCGCAGCAGCAGGAACTGTCCGATGCACAGCGCGCAGGCCACCGTGCTGGCCAGGCCCGTGAGGCGCAGCGCCCCCATGCGCCGCACCTCCTCGCCACTGAGGACCAGGTAGACCGCGTAGCTGATCGCGCTGCCGAACACCAGCGCCGCACCGAGCACGGCGTGCGGCCCGACGTGCTTCAGCTCCTGGCCGAATACCAGCAGCACGCCGCCGTAGCTGACGCCCAGCGAGATCAGCTGCCGCCCGGTGACACGTCGCTTGAACAGCACGACACCGAGCGCCAGCACCAGCGTGGGATTCAGGTACAGGATCAGCCTCTCGAGGCTGGCGCTGACGTACTGCAGGCCCAAGAAATCGAGCGTGCTCGCCAGGTAGTAACCGGTGAAGCCCAGCCCGGCGATCACCATCCAGTCGCGACGGTGCAACGCCGGCCTGCCTCGGCTGGCCCACACGCTGAGCATCACGAACAGGGGCAGCGCGAACAGCATGCGGTACATGATCAGCGTGATCGCGTCGACGCCGTGCCGGTAGGCGAGCTTGGCGATGATGGCCTTGCCGGAGAACGCCACCGCGCCCAGGAAAGCCAGCAGGAGCCCGGGCCAGACCGCCCCCGCAGCTACGGGCGATGCTGGTTCGGGTGCGGGCGCGTTCACTCCCACGCGGGCGTGGCGCTCATCACTTCCTGCAGGGTCGTCACGCCTTCGGCGACCTTCATCGCACCGGCCAGACGCAGCGGCCGCATGCCGTCCTGCAGTGCCTGCTGACGCAGGCGGGTGACGTCGGGAACCGGCTGGATGCACGCACGCGCCGCATCGGTCACCGACAGGAGTTCATACAGCCCGCAACGCCCGCGGAAGCCGGTCATGCGGCATTCGAGGCAGCCCACCGGCTTGTAAGGCTTGGCCTTGCCGTTCAGGCGCCAGGGCTTGACGAAATCCGCGAGGTCCTCGGCCGTCAGAGCCTCGTCGGGCTGCTTGCAGGCCGGGCACAGCGTGCGCACCAGCCGCTGCGCGAGCACACCGATCACGGTGGCCCCGATCAGGTACGGCGGCACGCCCAGATCGACCAGCCGCGTGATCGCGGACGCTGCGTCGTTGGTGTGCAGCGTGCTGAAGACCAGGTGGCCGGTCAGCGCGGCCTGAATCGCCATCTCGGCCGTCTCGAGGTCACGCACCTCGCCGACCATGATGATGTCCGGGTCCTGCCGCATCAGCGCGCGCACGCCTTCGGCGAAACCAAAATCGAGCGCGGGCTGCACCTGGGTCTGGTTGAACGCAGGCTGGATCATCTCGATCGGATCCTCGATCGTGCAGACGTTGACCTCTTCGGTGGCGAGCCGGCGCAGCGTCGAGTACAGCGTGCTGGTCTTGCCCGAACCGGTCGGCCCCGTCACCAGGATGATGCCGTTGGGCCGCGCCACCAGGGCTTCCCAGCGCTTTGCATCGTGGGCGCCGAACCCCAGCGCCTCGAGCGGCTTGACGGTGGTGTCGGGGTCGAAGATCCGCATCACCATCTTCTCGCCGAAGGCGGTGGGCAGCGTCGACAGCCGCATCTCCACCTCGTCGCCTTCGGGGTTGCGTGTCTTGATGCGCCCGTCGAGCGGACGCCGCTTCTCGATCACGTCCATGCGGCCGAGCAGCTTGACGCGCGCGATCATCGCGTTCATCACGCCAGGCGGCAGCTGATACACCGTGTGCATCACGCCATCGATGCGGAAGCGGATCGCGCTCAGGTCGCGTCGTGGCTCCAGGTGGATGTCCGAGGCGCGCTGATCGAATGCGTACTGCCACAGCCAGTCGACGACCTGCACCACGCCCTGGTCATTGGCATCGAGCTGCTTGTTGCTGCGCCCGAGTTCGACCAGCTGCTCGAAGCTGGCGATCGTCGATGTCTCGCCGTTCTTGATGGCCGCACGAACCGAGCGTGACAGCGTGTAGAACTCGGTCGTGTACTTCTGCAGCTCAAGCGGGCTGACCACGACCAGCTTCAGCACCTTGCGGGTGTGCGCCTCGATCTCGGCCACCCAGTCGGTGTCGTAGGGCTCACAGGTGGCCACCGTGATGTCATGCGCGCCGACCTGCAATGGCAGCGCGAAGCGGCGCTCGGCGTAGTTGATGGACATCACGTCGGCGACACGGCCGACATCGACCTTCAGCGGATCGATGCGCAGGTAAGGCAACCCGCAGCGAGCGGCCAGCCACTCGGTCAGCGCCTCGAGATCCAGCGTCTTTCCCCCTTGGCCCTTGCGCACCAGCCCGGCGGCACCCAGGCGAACCAGCGGATGTTGAGCACTTTGGGCGGAGCCGAACCGCTTGATCGTGCGGTCGGCATCTTCACGCTCGATCAGGCCGTCTTCACGCAACCAGTCGAGCAGCTTGCGCCAGTCGAGCTTGCCGGCGGGCGGGCGTTCGGATGGACGGTCAGCGGATTTCATGGAGTGCGTCTTTGAGGGGTGTGGCGGATTCGTCGACGGGAAGGTTTCAAGCCGGCGGCACGGCCGGGACCGTCTGCGGCAACGCTCGCAGCATCTTCAGCCATTTTCGCGCGGGCAGCCCGCCGTGCTGCTCGATGTCGTCGGCCCGCGCAGCGAGCACGTCGGCGGCCGGCCACGGGGTGCCTTTCAGCGCGACGACGATGGTGTTGCCTTCGCGCGTCGGCCGCAGGCTCAGCACCTGGGCCTCGCCGAACACGGCAGCAATGCGGCGCGCGCTGCGCTCGAAGCTGGCATCGCGGCCGAACAGGTTGACCGTCATGGCACCGCCCGGTGCCAGCAGGCGGTGGCAATCGGCGTAGAACGCGTCGCTGTCGAGCACCGGGCTGGCGGCATCGTGGTCGTACAGGTCGACACACAGCACGTCGGCGCTGCCGGCGTTCTCGGGATCGCCAGCGTAGACCCCGGCATCCGCCTCGACCACCTTCAGCCGTTTCCCGGGCTCGACATGGAAATAGGCCCGGCACACGCCGATCACGGTGTCGTTCAACTCGACTGCCGTGCACCGCATGCGCAGCACGCCGTGGCAGTAGCGGGTGATCGCGCCGGCTCCGAGGCCGAGCTGGACCGCATGGCACTCGGGCCAGTCGCTGCTCGGCCGCAGCAGCATCCAGACCATCATGCGCTGAACGTATTCGAGATCGATCGCCAGCGGCTTGCGGATGCGCATGGCTCCCTGAACCCAGGGCGTTCCGAGGTGCAGGTAGCGCACCCCGTCGGCTTCGGAGATCGTGGCGGGAGCCAGTTCGGGGGTCTGCTTTTTCTTCTTCATCGTGCGACGGATGTTGCCATCGAGTGCCGCGGAAGCGCGGCGCGCGTTTTGCTCATGCATGGCATCATCGAAAACCGGCTTCGGCCCAGGGTTCGCTGATTCGAACAATCACATCGGAGACATCACTATGCGCTGCTATACGTACCTCAAGGAAAACAACGCCGACAGCCTGACGCTGCAGGAGCGCGAGGTCCCGCGCCCGGGACCGGGGCAGGTGCTGGTGCGCATGAAGGCGGCCTCGCTCAACTACCGGGACCTCATCATTGTCTGGGGCCGCTACCCGGGCATGAAATCCGAAGGACTGGTCCCTGGATCTGACGGCGCCGGCGTGGTGGCCGAAGTCGGACCGGGCGTCACGCGCTTCGCCAGTGGCGACCGCGTCACCGGCTGCTTCTTCGAGACCTGGCTCAGCGGCGAGATGACCCCCAAGCACTATGAAAACGCGCTGGGCGGATCGGTGCCCGGCGTGCTGGCCGAATACCGCGTCTTCCCCGAGGAGGCACTGGTCGCCACGCCAGCGCACCTCAGCGATGCGGAAGCGGCCACCCTGCCCTGCGCGGCGCTGACCGCCTGGAACGCGCTGTACGAGGGCCGGCAACTGGTCCCCGGCGAAACGGTGCTGGTGCTCGGCACCGGCGGTGTGTCGATGTTCGCGCTGCAGTTCGCCAAGGCCTCTGGCGCCACGGTGATCGCCACCTCGTCGAGCGATGCCAAGCTGGCTAAGGCCAAGGCGCTGGGTGCTGACCATCTGATCAACTACAAGACGAACCCGGACTGGGAACAGCGCGTGCGCGAAGTCACTGGAGGCCGCGGCGTCGACCACGTGGTCGAGGTCGGTGGACCAGGCACCCTGCAGCGCTCGATCGCAGCGGCCCGCCACGGCGGGGCCGTGCACCTGATCGGCGTGCTGACCGGAGGTCAGATCGACCCGCTGGCCATCCTGTTCAACACCACGCTGCTGCGCGGCGTGTTCGTGGGCTCGCGCGACATGTTCGAGTCGATGAACCGCCTGATCAGCGCGCGCCAGATCAAGCCGGTGATCGATCGCGTGTTCCCGTTCACCGAAGCACGCGCAGCACTGGCCCACCTCGAAGGCGCATCGCACTTCGGCAAGGTCGTGATCAGCATCGACTGATCGATGCCGCGAACCGCGGGCCCGGGAGGGCCCGCCATGCCCAGCCTGTCGCGATGTGCGGCAGGCTCGAGCCGGCCTCAGGTCACTTCAGCGAGTCCTTGACGGCATCGATCGCCGCGGCCGCGCATTGCTCGTCTTCATCTGGCGAACCACCGCTGACGCCGATGCCGCCCACCTGGACACCTGCAACCATGATGGGCAGCCCACCGGCGAAGGTCACCACGCCCGGAATGTCTGCCAGACCGGGCACCGGAGCCGGCTTGCCGTCCTTGCCGAAGGTCAGTTCACCGGCATAGCGCGTCGAGAACGGGAAACTGCCCGAGAACTTGGCCTTGCTGATCGCGATGTCGGTGCTGCCGAGAAATGCCTGGTCCATGCGGCTGAAGGCAATGAGGTTGGTGCCGGCATCGACCACCGCGATGTTCATGCGCCAGCCCTTCACCTTCGCGAGGGTTTCGCAGGTGCGCGACATGGTCTGCGCGACCTCGAGCGACAGGACCGGCACGCGATCCAGGGCCTGGGCTGCAGCAGCGCACAGCATGAGCGAAGCGGCCGCGAGGCAGCCTGCAGATGACTTGGACATCGAAAACCTTTCAATAACGGGAGTGAGGAGGTAAGTACGTGCAGCGCATGCTCGCCGGACCGAGAACTCGGCGCCGACCGGGCATGGACGAATCTGCAGAAAGTCCGGCTTTGGCGCCGAACTCACCAAGGTTCGTAGTCTGTGCTCACCGTCTTGCGGTCGTTGGCCTTGGCGCGCACCGATTCGGAACGCAGGAAGGCGACGATGATGCGGATCTCCGCATCGCTGAGCGAGCCGTTGAAGCCGCCCATCTGCGTGTTGGGGCGCCCGTTCTTGATGGTGTTGAACATGAACTCATCGCTGTTGGCGCCGCCGGGGCCCCAAGCCCCCCGCAAGAGCTGGGGAGCCTTGCCACCCTTGCCGCGCGAGTTGTGGCACAGCTGGCAGTTGCGACCGAACAGCTCCTCGCCCTGCTTCTCGAAATCCGGGGAAGCCACAGGCGCGGGGGCAGGCGCTGACTCGGTGGCCTGCGAAAGGGTGACACTGCCTGCCCCGGAGGTCGAGGCTGGCGCCGGCCCAAAAGCCAGTGTGGACCCCGACAGGGAAGAGACCAGGAGCGCGCTGGCGAGCCGAACACGCAAGTTGGTGATTTGAGACATCTTCTGATTCAGGCGGACGTGGAGTCAGGGTCGTGATACGCGCGGCAGGCCGTACCGCTGCATGATCGTATCGATGCGTCCATTGCTCCGCAGGGCATCGATCGCTTTCGCGAGCTCGTTCGCCAGAGCCGTATCAGCAGTGCGGGTCGCCACGGTCATGCCGGTGTACAGGTCGGCATCGTCCACCGCCTCGGTAGCAGCCACCACGCTCTTGCCTGCGTCGCCAGTCAGCGAGGACGACCACACGAGTGCCAGATCGACTTCTCCGGCCTTCAGCGCCTCGATCAATGCGGCGCTGCCAGGGTAGGGGACGCGACCGAGCTGCTTGCGATAAAGGTACAGATCGGCCGGCGTGGCCGTGACGGCACCGACGCGGCGAGCCCCGCGCAGCGCAGCGGCTGTCGGCACGGGTTTGCCTGGCGCAGCGACCAGTACATAGCCAAGAACGAGATAGGGAGGCGACGTGACGAGCTTGCGCTCGGCGAGCTCCCTGGCCAGATCGGGATCCTGCGGGATGCCGAGATACGCGTCGCACTTCCCGGCAGACAGCGACTGACGCAGGGCCTTGCCGATGCCGCCGCGGTTGGGCACCGTGGCCCACACCAGCTTCAACGGTCGGCCGAGCTGGCCGGCGATGGCCTGCGCGACCTCGACATCGATACCGCGTTCCGGTCGGGCCTCGGACGAGAACGGCGGGTTGTCGTCATCCACACACACGTTCAGGTAGGCCGGCGCATCGGCCTCCGCGGCTCGCAATCCGCCGGCGACCAGCAACAAGGCCGCGGCCTGGGCAAATCTTCTGAGGTACTTCATGGGGGCGTGTCCGGACGGGGCGCGACCTGCGCCGCACCCCGGTCCATGGATCAGTGCATCAATCGGAGAGTCCGAAGACCATCAGGCCGCCGCCCCGGTTGTTGCGCTTCATCAGCTCGTCGTAGATCAGCGGCAGCAGGCTGCCACCGCCCGGTCCGTAGACGATCGCCACGTACTGCTTGCCATCGGCCGTGAAGGTCGTGGGGTTGCCGTGGATGCCGGAGCCGACGTTGAAGCGCCACATCTCTTCGCCCGTGTCGTCCTTCAGTGCGCTGAACCAGCCTTCGGCGTCACCCGAGAACACCAGCTTGCCGGCGGTGGCCAGCAATCCGCTGGTGGCCGGAGTGCTTTGCGGACGTGTCCAGATCTGCTCGCCGGTGGTCGCATTGAAAGCCTTCACGCCACCGGTGTATGGGTTGGCCTTCAGGACACGCGACGACAGGAACCACTCGCCGTGCTTCCACTCGGTCTTCTTGGCCTGGATGTCCATCGAACTGTCGATGAACGGGATGTAGACCAGCTTGGTCCGGGGGCTGTAGGCAGCCGGGTGCCATTCCTTGCCGCCGTCGAGGATAGGCGCGATGTCGGTCACGATCTTGTCGTAGCGCGGCACCTTGTCCGGATTGACGATCGGCCGGCAGTTCTCGCCGAAGCCGGTGACCCAGTTGACGCGGGCAATCGGAACAACCCAGTTGCACTTGCCGTTGGTGCGATCGATCGAGTACAGGTGGCCGTTGCGGTCACCGTGCACCCAGACCTTGCGGCCCTTTTCGTCGTCGACCATGATGACTTCGTTGTTGCCGTCGTAGTCCCACGAGTCGTTCGGCGTGTACTGGAAGTGGTACTTGATCTTGCCGGTGCTGGCATCGAGCGCCAGTGTCGAGTTGCTGTAGAGGTTGTCGCCCTTGCGCACGCTCGGGTCGAAGTCAGGCGTCGGGTTGCCCACGCCCCACAGCACGGTGTCGGTCTTCGCGTCGTAGGTGCCGGTCAGCCACGCCGATGATCCACCCGTCTTCCACGAATCGTTGGCCCAGGTCTTGGCCTGGGGATGGTCGGCGCTCGTCGGCCGCGTCTTGGTTTCCCAGATGACCTCGCCATTCGCCGGGTTCAGCGCGGTGATGCGCCCGACGTTGCCGCCGACGTCACCACCCGAATTGCCGACGATGACCATGCCCTTGGCGACCAGCGGCATCGAGGTGTAGATCTCGCCCGACTTGTAGTCGCCCATCTTCTTTTCCCAGACCACCGCGCCGGTCGTGCTGTTCAGCGCGACGACATGGGTGTCGAGGGTGGCCATGAAGACCATGTCCTTGTAGAGCGCGACGCCACGGTTCACCGCATCGCAGCACAGCTTGGGGCCGAGATCGCCAGGCAGCGAACGCTCGTACTTCCACAGCATCTTGCCGGTGACGCCGTCAAGCGCAAACACCTTGTTCTGGCTTGCCGTCACGAACACGCGGCCGTTGATCACCGTGGTCTGGCTGTCCTGCGCCTCGTTGACGCCGAACGACAGGTTCCATTTCGGCACCAGCTTCTTCACGTTCTCGGTCGTGATCTGCGTGAGCGCGCTGAATCGCGTGTTCTGGTAGTCCTTGCCGTAGTGCAGCCAGTTGTTGGCGTCCTTGTCGGCGTGCATCAGCATGTCGTCGCTGACGTAGTTCGGGCGCCATTTGAAGGTGTTCTCGAGCACGTTGACACCGAGCGGCGGCTCCGGGTCCTCTGCACGACAGACCGACGTGACCAACAGGCCGAGGCCGATGCAGGCCACGAGCGGATGAAGCCGCAACGCGGCTGGACGACGGGAATGGAACATGGGTGACTCCTTCGTGTAGCCCGCAACGCGACAGATGGCGAAAGATGCGGGCGCAGAAAAAAGCGCTCACCAGTGACCGGGCCGGATACTGGTGAGCGCCAATCCACCTTTGGGGGTGGCGTGTGGAGAACGGTTAGAAGGTGTGGTTGATACCGACGTTCAGGAACGTGGTCGTCTTGTTCGGCAGATAGCTCGCATCGGCAACAACGCTGGTCTTGAAGGCAGCGATACCCGTGGAACCCTTGCCTGCGTCAACAATTGCCACCTGCGTATAGAACGTCGTGCGCTTCGACAGGAACAGGTCGTTGCTGATGATGATGTTCTTCGTGTGGTTGCTGCTCTGGTTCTTGTCCTTGTTGTCGTAATAGGCCAGGGTGGCGCTGTTCGACGGGCTCCACTTCCAGTCGACACCGCCGCTGATGCCATCGACCTTGGATGTCTCGACGCCATCGGCGCCGGAGTTCTCGCCGCGCAGCCAGCTGAGCTTGAAGGTGAAGTCACCGAACGGAACCGCGGCACCCAGGCCGTAGTGCTCGATGATGTCTTCGCCGCTGGCCTTGTCCTTCATGACCTGGTACGAACCGGAGAGCACGACCGGACCGTTGTAGTTGACACCAATCGCGAACGTGTTGCCGCGCGAGATCTTCTTGGACTGTTCGCCGAAGGCATACAGCACACCGACGGTCACCGGACCGAAGTTGTTGCGGTACTGGACCGCATTGCTCATGAAGATGCCGACGTCGTTGGTGTTGCCCGCGGCACCTGGGCCAGCGAAGCCGTCCAGCTGGTTGTAGGCCCACGCATACAGGTTCGAGAACTGTTCCTTGAAGGCGCGCGGCTCGGTGCCGATGTGCGCGAGAAGAGCCGGACCGTACTGGCGACCCAGGATGACCGTGCCCCAGTCGCCGGTCAGGCCGACGTTGGCTTGCCGTCGGAAGAGGATCGTGCCGCTCTGGTTCGAGTCGCCCGTGCCGTGGATGTGACCCGTGTCGGTGTCGAAGTGCGATTCGAGGTTGAAGAACGCCTTCAGGCCGCCACCCAGGTCTTCCGTGCCCTTCAGGCCCCAGACGCTCTGGCGCAATCCGCTGGTCTCGAGGCGTGTCTTGGTCTTCTTGCTGTCAGCGCTGTTGGTCTGCGTCAGGATGCCGGCGTCGATGATGCCGAACACCTGCACACTGGACTGTGCAGAGGCCAGGCCGGCGCTTGCCATGAACCCTGCAAGCACGAGCAGCCGTCCCGCGGCCGCTGGCTTGAGGTTGAAGAATTGGTGACCCATGTTGTCTCCTTCTCATAGGGTTGGATTTGTTGTGCGCGACACCCGGGCGGTGTCCGCCAGAGCCAAGACCTTCCGGTTGGACTGATCTCGACCTGCTCTGACCGCACCATTTGTGCCAAGTCCCTGCGCGCCGCATGGCAACGCGTTTTCACTGGTGAGAACGGATAACGCGCAGTGACGCCAAGGTGAATCAACTGTGCCAACTGTTTCATCCGTGTACATGCAGAGTTTCAGTTGTCGCATTTGCGGGCACCAAACGACTCCAAAGCGCCGTTCGTGAAACTCGGGTTGCCAAATCCGACTTGCCCCGATTCAGACGTCAACAAAACGATGAGGCAATGACAGAGGGTTTTCACCTGTCACTCCGGCGACACCTGTGACATCACATATGTCGCTGCACATGGGCTTGCTGCGACAGAGTGCGGGGGTCGGTCTGCTGGCTTGCGGGCGCGCCAAAAAGGCTCTTCGTCTTGCGCCATGCCGCGCCGGAGGCGACAGACGTCGCGAAATGCCGTGTGCCTTCGAGACCCACCATCGTAGGAACCGAGCCGCCTCGCTCGAACAGATCCCGCGCGAACCCGCATTCCTGCATGGCCGCTCGACAGAAAGTCACCTTGATACCTCGCGACAGCGGATGCAAGATAACCAGTACCTACCCAAATTAATGAAATACCTTCGATCCAAAGCAACAGGTGGCCAGAGTTAAAAAGCCCGTCGATCCAAGAATCGGCGGGCCTTTCAACTAAAGCTTTTGCGTACCCAGATATTTCAGGTATGCAACCAACTCCCATATTTCGTCGTGAGTAAATACCGAACCCCACGGCGGCATGGGTGTGGCCGATCCGCCGCCGTTGGAAATCATGTCGAAGGCGTACCTGGGAGGCAGGTCCGCGCGGCCGATGAAGAGCGGCGGGGCGTGCCCATGGCAGAACTCTGCGCAAGTCGAATGGAATCGCTGCTTGCCAGCCTTGATGCGGTCCGGATCGCTCAAGTCGAACGGGGTGCTGCGGGGCGGAGCAGCCACCACGGCTGGGGCTTCAAGCAGGTCGGGCGGAGGCGAGCCGCCCGCCATCGCGCTGCTGACCAGCAGAAGGGCGCAGGCCCTACCGCCGAGCTTGAGAGACAGGAATTTCATGTGCAGAAAGGGTTCTGGAATCGAAAACGCGGTGATGGGCGGTGGGGCCAGAGCGGCCGACCCACGACAGGGCTCA
>ENA-UOWO01000785-UOWO01000785.1-activated-sludge-metagenome-genome-assembly--contig:-NODE-785-length-44415-cov-5.089495_pt1 | contig 44415 bp, 32 predicted proteins | sample MGYA00238148_ERZ761564 | MGnify/ENA primary metagenome ERZ761564 (study PRJEB28885, sample SAMN05720194) | activated sludge metagenome | isolation source: Anaerobic digester | place: USA... | reverse complement strand
GGCCACGTCAAGCACGGATAGCGCGAGGTTTTCGTCCATGTCGTCGGGGAGTTTGGCGTAGATGCCGCTGCTGAACAGGATGGCCTGGCCTTCGATCTCCACCTGGTCTTTGTCCAGCAGGACGCGTTTGACCTTGTTGATCTTCAGCGGGGTGAGCGAAAGCGAGACCAGCGAGGCGATGGTGTCCCCGACCTTGATCTCGTCCTCCATCTCAAACTTGGGACCGATCTGCGCCACGCGGCCGATCAGCATGCCGCCGGAGCCGGTATCTTCGTTCTTGTGTTTGCCAGTGCGGGTTGTAAGGTCGATGGCGTGATCAGCGAAGGCTTTTTCCAGGTCCTGGTTTCCCTGGGCCACGAGTTTGTTCTTGATCTGGTGGAATGAGGCCGAATCAACGTTCAGCCGGATGACATCGATGAGCAGTTCGTTGTCCCAGATCTCGCTCATGTCGTTGTCCAAAACTCTCGCGGGCTGGGGCAGCACGCCCTTGGGTTCGATAACGCGGTGGGTTCCAAATCTGCAGCCGCCTGTTTTCATGTTAAACTCCCTAAGATGCTGTGATCTATTCTTTTAGTTATGATTTAGCAGAACTTCCAATCTTTTGGCAAGGCACTATTTGTCAAGCGGAAACGCAATTCCCAGCCGTTTAGTAGGTGTGTTCGAAAATGACTGATCGCGTCGGTATCCGCTGGATGAGAGGAATAATATTTTATTCCATAAAGACCGACCATCCCCGCTCCTGCCAGGATCCGCCATTGCCTCCGGTATAAAGTCGCTTTTACTGGCTGGTGTTTTTTCGCTGCGAGGAAAGCGGCAGTTCGAAGATAGTGGGATAGGCCGAATCGTAGTAGAGGACACAGAGATTGCCGGAACCGACATATTGGAGCTGAACCATCCGCGTGTCGGTCAAAGGCCAGATAAATTGCTCCCGTTCGGCGTCGTATTGCACGCCCTCCCCATGCAAATCGTGCAGCCGCGTGATCACGTAGTCGTCCTGCTCCTTGGTGTTTTCCTTGCTATACATCACGAACCAGCCCGCCACAGCCTCAGTGGACGGATCCACGAAGAGGACCACGCTGTCCACAAGTTTGTTGTAATCGGAGTAGTACTTGACCATGTTACCCTCCACTTCCCCGGCCACGAAGCCTTGCTGCGACATCAAAGAGTCGGCGGTGTTCAGGTCGTCGTCGTAGGAAATGCCAAAGAGCCCGCTTTGGGCGGAAAGCATGGCGGCAGTAACTGCCAGGAGCGCGATCAGCAATATCTTTTTCATCATTCACCTTGTTCGGTCTTTGAATCCACAAATTGAGGCGCGGCGTTGGCGTCAATGAAAAAGGGGATGAGTATCCATACATCAGGGCACCAATACTGATGGGTGCCGGTGATTATTAGTCTGAAGCGAGCTGCATTTGCAGACAAAAAAAACCTGGAGCCCAAACTCGCTGGACTCCAGGACTCGATCAATGCATGTTATTTGGCCGGTGCGTCGCGTTCTGCCTTGACCAGGTAGAAACGCATGGTTGAGCCCAGCGTTACGTCGTAATAGGTGTTGGTGGTCGATCCGATCTGGCTGTAGGTGCCGTAGGGATCGTTCGAATCGTAGACCTTGTAGCGGGAAACCCAGATGGAATAGGTCCAGCTGAGCCTTCCGGTTGAACTACCGGTTTTGCTGAAGGACATGGAAGAGACCGCGGGCAGGGCGTGCCAGGTGAGGACTTCGGAATCGATGTTGTCGGTCTCGTTGGTTTCCTGGATTGCGCCCTCTGGATCGATGAGCAACCAGGAAGTCCAGGCGCCCGCGGTCATGGAAAACACGCCCGTGAAAGTATGGCTGCAGGTCGCTCCAGGCAAGAGGGTGGGGCAAGTGTAGTTGTAGTCGCCCGTTTCCGTCCAGCCGGGAGCTGTGGCCCGGTTTTTGAAGAGATGGATCTTGAAAGGCGTTTGCACGGGATTGGCAGAATCGTTCTTGATCACGACGCTGTAGGAAACCTGGTCCGCAACGTAGGGATCGGTACTGGACACCGTGAAGGTCTGCACGATCAGGTTGGGATCGTATCCGGTCCAGTTGATGCGGGCGTAGGCATCGTTCTCGTAAAGCGGTCCGGCGAAGCTGCCGCTGGATGAGAGGACGTTTACCGTACCGGCATTGACGGTCTTGGCGATGTTGTAACCTCCGCTGATCGAGGTGGGGAAGGAGATGCCGGTGATGTTCAAGGTCTGGTTGTTGTTCACCGTCAGGAAGGTCGCGCTGGAAGCGCCATCGCGGAAGACGCAGTTGTCAAAGTCTGACGCAGTGTTGACTGTGGCGCCGTTTAAGACGGTTACGCCGGTGCTGCGCAGATGCCGGAAGTCGGTATATTTCGCGGCGATATTGCTTCCCGCTTGGGCGATCAGATTCCAGTTAGCACCCGCTTGGCCGCGCATGGTGGCCAGATTTCCGGCCACCCCGATGCTTTGCAGGGAGCCAATGATGATCACCTGTTTGGAATTGCCGGTCTCCATCACGGAGCCGGAATCGAGATCCAGGAGCCCGCCGGTATTGACTGTAGTGTTGCCGACTACGCTTAATGTCTTGCCATTGACTTGCAGCGTGGCGGAGCCGATGTTGAGAACGTTGGAAGCGCTGACATTGTTCATCAGGATCAGAGTGCCGCTGGAGACATTCAGTGCGTAGAATTGCTCCGCAGCGCCGCTGGTGGAAATGCTGGCCGTACCGGAACCGGAAAAGTCCACGATGCTGGTGCCTTTGACAAATCCCGTCCCCGGCAGGCTGTTTGTCCATGAGCCCTGGATGGCGATCGTCCTGCCAGTGTTGTCCATCACCAATTGGCCGCTGGTTATTTGCAGGTTGCCTTTAATAAGCAGGTTGGTCATCAGTTGGACGGATGTCAGGTGATTCACTATCAGGTTGTTGACCCAATTACCGCTGGCGAATGACATGGCGTACACCATGGCCGGTACATTGCCTTTCAGTTCCAGGGTGCCCACGTTCTGAACGAAGGTCCCGCCTGTATTGGCGGTGACGGTCGCGCAACTCAGCTTGCCGGTGAAGCCGCTGCCTCCGGCGCCAAACACGATCGAACCGGTGGGACTGATGGTGATGGGATGGTTTGTCGCGTCCAGCCAGCCGTTCTCGATCATGATCATGCCGTCCAGCGTTATCGAATACTGCCCTGCGAGGGTGAAGTTAGCATTGCGCACGTCTAAAAGGGATCCGGCGGGAAAACCGGCTGTTCCCTGGACCACCGCCGCAACCGGAGCTGTCATGTTCAGGATGCCAGTCAATTGGAGATTGCCATTCACGGTGAGGGGACTGGAGACATTGAACACACATGAACCGCTCACGAACAATGTTCCATTCACCAAGACCGCAGAACTTGTGTTCGTAACGCTGGTACCCAGGCGCAGGTCAAAGAAGGCTCCTCCGCTGCTCGTGCCCACGTTGGCAGGCGGGAAGGGGCTGTTGACATAGACTACGCCGCTGGTGGGAGCAAATTCCGGGCGTTGCACGTAGAAGTCCCCGGCCACCTGGATCATGGCCCCGCTGGTGATGTTGGCGCTGAATGTGCTGCCCGGCTGGATGCTGATCCCGCAGTTCTGGTAGATCAGAGTGCCGCCGTTCATCTGCAACGAGCCGGGATTGAGTCCCCAGTTGGAGAGCGATCCCGCCCCGGCAGTGGGACAGAGGACGGTTATGGTGCCCCCAAGGATCAGCAGATTGGCATAAAGGTCGCCATTGCCGGAGGTGTCGGTCAGGTTCATCATCCCCGGGAAATTGCAGGTAAAATTGCCTCTCACGCAGTTATCGAGCAGGGAAAGCGCGGTGAACAAGCCGTCGGTGACTTTTAGCATGCCGCTGTTCCAATCGTAGAAATCGCATTGGACCTGTTGCATGGCTGTATTCATATTCAGCGATCCCGCGGCCTTGTTCAGTTCCAGGATATAGAAATTTTCGATGGCTGCACCGATTGTTCCCAACACGGTGATCGTTTGGTCGACCGCCGGAGCGCAGAAAACCACGCGCGAGGTCCCTTTCTGGAAGCCGCCGAGGCCCACGTTGTTGGTCCAGTTGCCGCGGACGAAGATGAAGTTGTTATTGGCGATGAAGGTCCCCAAAGTAATGGTGAAATTACCTCGGACGTCGAGGCTGCTGGCCAGCATGGGGGCGGCGTTGTTCTGCACGTCCAGGTGGAGTAGGTAACTGGCGCCGAGCATATTGATCGTCTGCAATCCGGGCGGGCCCACGAACACAAAAGTGCAGATGTTCTGGACGTCCTGGACCTGCAGCACTCCAGGGGGATTGGAAGTTAAGTTTCCTGTGATGTTTATGAAGTGCGGAGCGCGGACGATAAATGTGGAGTTGACCAAAATGTTGAGCGATCCTAGTATATTGATGGGCATACCCGGGAACATTGAAGTATAATCTAAGGTTGTCCCGGTTTTGTTGACCACCAGGTCAAACAGCACTGCGCCCCACGAATTGGATACGAAGGTGGAAATCGGTGGTGAGACGCCGATATTGGCGAAGATCAGTTGCCCCACCTGCATCTGGATCTGGGTTCCGGGATCGAAGGTACAGTTGCCGCCGATGGTCAGTTGCGCGCCGGGGTTGGAAGTGCATTGCAACCAAGATCCGGCGTACCAATTACTTATTGTGAAATTACCAGTAACCTGCGTGAAGCCATCCTGGAAGAAGCGGCCGATGGAGGTGAAATTGTTGCCCACTTGCAGCGTCCCGGCCGGTAGGACTGTGAGCATAAATTCGTTTCTCAGGTCCATACACACGGCGGGCATGGGCAACAGCGGTACCTGGCATTGGAACCAGCCCCCCACCGGCGGGATGATCACGAAATCTGTCGCGGTGGGAACCATGCCGGTGCTCCAGTTGAGCGGATTATACCAGTTGGTGTCCGTTGTGCCTCTCCAGATCACGGGTATCACTGTTCCGACGACGAAATTCATCTGCGGTCCTGTGTTTGTTTCGATGCTGTGGATGTTCAGCGGGGCAACGAAGCCCGGCATGCTTTGCGAGAAGGGATTGGGGTCAGTCGACTGGTTGAAGGCCGTCATGGACTGTTCCCAGGCGAAGGCTGCCCAGTTGATGTTCCCGTCAGGCGGGGACGATGGAACGTAGGGCCGGTAAACATACACTTCGTCCGGCGGCCCGCCACCATTTCCCCAAGGATAATATGCCTGGTCCACCCGGTAAAAGATCAGGCCGGAATTGGGTACCCTGGTTTCATAATAGCCCAGGGCCTTCCTGTATTCCATCCAGATCTCCTCTCCGGTGGGCATGAAATACCTGTAACAACTGAAGGGATTGCTGTACACCGCGCTCAAGGCGCAAGCTCCCGACGCTGGCAGCATAGGTGCCGTGGCAAACCAGCCTCCGTATTTCCATTTCATATAGGCCAGATGGTGTTGCGGAACTTGGTAGCAGGTATCCATCAGATCCCAGTAGCCGCAGGGATTGACGCCGCTCCAGGTGTAATGGTAGAGATCAGGAAAGCCGAGTGTGTGCGAGAATTCGTGGCAGACCAAGGCTGGATCGATGCCTCCACCATAGCCCACATACATAGGATCCGGATATTGCAGATTGAAGTTGTAATCCACAGCCTGGAACATGTTGATGAAGGCCAACGGAACGGCGGGGTAGGTGTTCATCTGCCAGGAATGCGGCCAGAACAGGGCACTGGTGGCATCGGCGGCACCGCGGCAAATGAAACTGACATTGTCCACCTGCGCGTCTCCGTCCGCGTCGATGATCAGTCCAGGCGGGATCATGGGAGCGATAAAATTCACCACATTGGCGAACATCGTGTGCAGCCGGATCCAGCCAAAGCGGTCCGGATCCGCAACCGGGCCGGGCGGATAGCCGATGGGATTGGAGGGGGACTGCGGATAATAGTAATTCCGGGGGTTGGCGTCCTGCCAGGATAGCACCATGGTTCCGGGCGCGGTGGGATAGAATGTGCTGTTCACGGTCAGTTGTCCGGCGCTTTCTTCCAGGAAATATCCACGTAGTGAGGCTTGGATGCTGGAGTTGTGCATGTCGCCGTAGAGTTGGAGAGCGTCCCCGAACTCAGTTTCCCCGGCAAAGCGGACAAAGATGCAGATGTTTTCGATGGCGCCGATGGTGGGAGCGCGGCCGTATTTGTCACGACCGATGCCGCGCCAGTTCTGGACTCTTTGCCTGAGTATGGACTCGTCTGGCATCAGGTTGGGAACCAGGCCGCGGGCGGCGGGATCGTCCTTTCCGGGGATGTAAGTTGTGGGCGAAAGATCCGGGCCCAGTTTCTGCGCGTAAACGTTCCAGCCCGTTTCCAGGTTTTTGATGATCGTGAAGCCGTTGGCGTCGTGGGCGCGGTGGTAGTATTCGTCGCCCGTCATAAAGCAGGGATACTTGCTTCCGTCCGGTTGCTCCAGGACGGTGGGTACATTGCGCAAGGGCGCGCTCCACAGCAGCGTGAACAGAAGCAGCGAAACCAATGAGACAAACACGGTTTTCATGGGCACCTCCAGTGCTTTTGTTTGAAACCTATCGATTGCCAAGGTCCCTCACCGAGGCAGGATACCGGTCCAGCGCAGTTCCGCGGCAATCTGTTTGCATTCACAAGATCAAGACACTCTATATATTTTATTACTATGCCAGAATCTGAATCAATAATCACTATGTCAAGCTATATATTTCAGTATTCAAGGCAACAACCTGAAACGCCTTTCCGTCGAGGAATTCTCTATCCGCGCTGGCCAGGGGAAAAATCGCCTTGACAAAAGACCTGCCTCCGAAAGGTTTTCCCATCAGGAGTATGCCACATGATTGAGATCATCGACCAAAATTGCGTGGGTTGCGGAGCTTGTATCCGCGCCTGTGCTTACGATGCCATCCGGCTGGAGGGCAAGCTGGCCGTCATCGACACCGAAAAATGCACCCTCTGCGGAGCCTGCGTCCAGGCCTGTCCCTTCGAGGCGATCGTCATCCGGAAACTGGCCTCTGAGCAGATCAATAAAAGCGAATTTCAGGGCGTCTGGGTTTTCGCCGAGCAGAAGGAAGGAACCATCGCGCCCGTCGTGTTCGAGCTTTTGGGCAAGGCCCGGGAACTGGCGGACCAACTGGAGGCCGAACTCAGCGCAGTGCTTTTCGGCTCCGGTGTTGAGGATCTGGCCTCGGAACTCATCGCTTTCGGTGCAGACCAGGTGATCGTCGTCGATGACCCCGAATTGCTGCATTTTCGCGATGTCCGCTATGCCAAAGCGCTCACGGAACTCGCCCAAAAATACAAACCAGCCGTCATCCTCGCGGGAGCCACCGTCACCGGCAGATCCTTCATCCCCCGCGTGGCGATACAATTGCATACCGGGCTGACGGCCGACTGCACCGGCCTGGAGATCGATCCCGAATCCGGAAACCTGATCCAGACCCGCCCCGCTTTCGGCGGCAACATCATGGCCCGCATCATCACTGCCAACCACCGGCCCCAGATGGCGACGGTGCGGCACAAGGTCATGGATCCCCTTCCCCGCGACGACTCCCGCAGCGGTATCGTCATCCGCGAACAGGTGGATTTCGATTTTGACGAGGAGGAGAGCCAGTTTCTGGGTTTTGAGCAGGAAAAGACCACCCTCGTCAACATCACCGAAGCCAATGTCATAGTGTCCGGCGGGCGCGGCCTCAAGGAAGCGAAGAACTTTGCTCTGCTGGAAGAACTGGCCGAAGCCCTGGGCGGAGCGGTGGGCGCCTCGCGCGCTGCTGTGGACGCGGAGTGGATCCCCTATTCCCATCAGGTCGGCCAGACGGGCAAGACCGTCAAGCCCAACATCTACATTGCGATCGGCATCTCCGGCGCGATCCAGCACCTGGCCGGGATGTCCTCCGCCGATTACATCATCGCCATCAACAAGGATCCCGACGCCCCGATCTTCAAAGTGGCGGATCTGGGCATCGTCGGCGACCTCTTTGAGATAGTTCCGCTGCTGACCAAACGGGCCAAAGAACTGCGGGCGTGAGCGCTCTCGAGGTCAACCGGATCTTCTATTCCCTGCAGGGGGAGTCCTCTTTCGCCGGCCGGCCCTGCGTTTTTGTCCGCCTCAGCCAGTGCAATCTGCGCTGTTCCTACTGCGATACTTCCTACGCCTGGGCTCCGGGCAAAGAAATGGCGGTCTCGGAAATCCTGGCTGAAGTGCAAAAATACCCCGCCAAACTGGTCGAAATCACCGGCGGTGAACCTTTGCTCCAGGACGAAGTGGCAGACCTTTTCTCCGCCCTTTATGACCGCGGATACGAAATCCTGCTGGAAACCAACGGCTCGCTCTACATCGGGGATGTGCCGGATTACGTGGTCCGGATCGTGGATGTGAAATGCCCCGGCAGCGGCTGCCCGGATAGTTTCATGAAGTGGAACCTCAAGCTGCTGCGTCCCCGCGACGAACTGAAATTCGTCCTCACTAACCATCCCGATTACCGCTACGCGCTGGATTTCATCAAGGCGAACGCCCTGGAGGGCTACACGATCCATTTTTCCCCCGTGACCAGCGTCCTGCCGCCGGAAACCCTGGCCGCCTGGATGCTCGAGGACGGCGTGAAAGCGCGCATGCAGCTCCAGTTGCACAAACTGCTACAGCTGCCCTAAAAATCCGCTTAGAAACTGTAATTGATCCAAACACCGCCCAGCTCCGGATTGGGTAATACTTCCAGCCGGGGAGTGGTTTTCAGCGTCAGTCGGGCGGATAGATAGCCGATCAGCGCGCCGGCGAAAACGTCGCTGGACCAGTGTTTCCGGTCATGCATACGAGCGTAGGGAGTAAGCAGCGCGAGTCCGTAAGCCGCCGATGGCACCCATTTCGTGCTTTTATACTGCTCCGCGACGATCGTGGCGACCGCCCAGACGTTAGTGGTGTGGCCGGAGGGGAACGAATCGCGGTGCCAGCTGAATCCGCTGCCGTTCCAAAACTCTTTGCCGTTCCCGGATTGGGGCCGTTGGCGTTGGGTGGCAAGTTTCAGCGCGGAGGTCGCCGCTCCCGACAGCATAACGCTTTTCAGGCTCAACCAGGCGGTGTCTTCCAGACGTTTGTCGTCGAAGATATAGCCTCCCAGGCCCGTGACCGCGATCGCCGGAATGGTGTATTTTCCGTCGCCCAACGTGTTTCCCACCTCCGCCAAAACGCCTGTGAACGGGCTTTTATTGCGCTGTACAATTTCGTTGATTTTCTCGTCGAACAGGTACAAAGCCCCGCCCGCAGCCAATATCCCGCCGGATTTGAGCCAGTCGTCCGTTTGCCACTGGAAAGGTTCTTTCACGGCGGCAACCACCGTTTCCGGATACGAAATCAGGTAAGCCCGGTAATAATCTCCCTCTTCCGCGCGCAGCTCCGTCCCTCCCAGCCAGAGGCAGAGGGCCAGGACGGCGGCGGCGATGTATTTTGCTATCGGGGAATTCATCTTATTCGCATCAATTTTGCATCTATACCCATATTTACCTGACAATTCCCGTTTCCGAACTTGTCAAGGCTTTTTCGGTTCTGCGCTGCCGGAGCTTAACTCCCGGACCACAAATTACACGAATTTTACGAACCTGGTGATATAAACACAGAGGCACAGAGACACTAAGACACAGAGAAAGAAAGTAACCAGCTATACCAGGATACGAGGCCTTTGTTACACTCTTTCACGCTTGCACGAACTTGCTCGAGTTGACGCTCGCAGGTTCGCTCGACTCATCAACGCCCTGCCTAGCCCCTCGGGACTATCTCCAGAGTATAAGCAGGAGTAAAGTAGCGAATGTGGGTTATTTCTTTGTCTGTCATACACATAATGTTTTTGGAGTGGAGAGGGCGGGAAGATGCTTTTTATCGTTCCAGCCTGAGACAGGCAGTAAGCGGAACACCGGTTTCAACAGGTCGGTCCTCCAGATTTATCTGGTTTTTTCAGCATCCACAACCCGCAAGGGTATATCAATTTGCATCTTTTAGCAGGATGAATCCGGCGGTCCGACCAGATGAATCTGGTGTTCCTTAATATGCGCATTTTTTCAGCCTGAAATGGCCTCAGAGCCGGATATCAACAAATGCGGTGCTGACGTTGTAGCCTCCCTCGCGGATGGCTGGCAGGCTTTCCAGGGCCTTTTTATAGGTATCCAGTTGGGCCTGGTCCTGTCCGCCGGTCTTGTAATCCAAGATGAGGGCCTGTTTGTTTTTAGTGTCCAGCATCAGGCGGTCGAGGCGTAATGGGCTTCCGCCGCCGTAGAGGGTGAATTCCGTGAAAACCTTGTCGTAGCCGGGCAGGAAGATCTTCTCCCGGGGCAAAGCGCGGCGCAGGGCATCCAGTTTTTCCGCGATCTCGCTTTGTGTGAAGAGGCTTCCGAAGCGGGCCAGGCATTCGCGTCCGGCGCGTTCGTGTTCCTCACTCTTATCCCACTTTACGAAGCTCAGATAGTGGTGGATGAGGTCGCCGATGAGGTTACGGCGGTCTTCCAGCCAGATCTTTTTCCAGTTTTTGGCTCCGGTGGGGTTGGGTATCAAGCCGGAGCCCGGAACCTGAGGCTGGCAGGGAAGGAATGCAGCAATTTTGGTGGAGGCAGGCGGAACCGGGATCGCGTCGCTGGGTTTGTTTCCCCGGACCAGATATGCCGGCTCTGCATAGACGAAGCGGCGCTGTCCGTCCTCTTCAGCGCCCATTTCTTGCAAGGAAGCCCGCGCGGCGTCGGCGATCAAGGTGGGAAGTTTCATCTGGTCGGGCTTGCGATTGGCACGGTAGGCCTCGTAATCGCCGCTGCCCTGATAGGCCATGCAGACATGCAGGGAGGTCTTGGCGCGGGTGAAGGCCACGTAAAGGGTGTTCAATTCCTCCAGCAGCGCGCGTTTTTCGGTCCAGTCCACGATGTTTTGGTAGCTAGAGTTGGCCAGGATGTCGTCATAATGGTAGGTGAGGGCGTAATCCGCGTAGGTCTTGAAGTCGGGGGAAGGTTCGCGCAGATACCAGCTGAGGTTTTTGCCCTCGAAGCCCTTGCGTCCGCTTAGGTTGTAAAAGACGAAGACGCGGTCGAACTGCAGTCCCTTGGCCTTGTGGATCGTGAGCAGCTGGAGGGGCTTTTTACCTTTGACGGCGACCTGTTTGAGGAATTCCTGCGCCCGGTTCGCGTCCAGGTAATCCAGGAAAGCGGGGATGGACTTGTCGCGCTCGCTTCTGGACAGCTCGAAATTCCGCAAGAGGGAGAGGAAGGCATGGATGTTGAGGAAATCGCGCTCGGAGGGCTCCACATTCCGCAGGTGGAGATCGAGGAAGCGCTGGCAAATCTCCGAAAGCGGACCCGCGGAATCCAGCGCCAGAGCCTGCAACTCAGCCGCCACCGGAACTTCCGAGAAATCGGGATCGCGCTCGAGTTCCCTGGCCCGGGCGATGAGATCCACCACTTTTTTCAGCGGCGCGGCCTTGAGCATGATGTAATTGGAGCGCAGCACCTCCAGAAAATCCAAAGGATCGCCAAAAGCCAGATAGCGCAGCCAGGCCAGCAGCGGCGAGATCCAGGGATGGTCGGGCAAAATACTGGAAGGCTGGAATATCCCAGCTTGGCCGGCTTCCTCGATGAGCTGCTGCAGCAATTCCAGTTCCCGGCCCTTGCGGCAGAGAACGGCCATTTCCTGCTCCGGATGGCTCCGGATTTCCGGGACGAGGGAATGGGTCACAAAATCCCGCATGACCTCCTCGAGCCGCTGCCCCTTGTCGTTGTAGATGGTGTAGGGCACGGCGCTGTATTCGAGTTTCGTAGGGTAGTCGGGGTGGTGCACCTCGCTCTGGCAAGGCTTATATTCCCAATTGAGACCGCGCTCCCGGAGATGATCATGGATAGGCTTAAAACCAAAGACGGAATTGATGAAACGCAGCATGGAAGCGCTGCTGCGGTAGGATCTGTCCAGAGGTTCGGGTTTCACGCCATGCAAAGCGGGAATGATCTGGGGCAGGTTGAGGAGCAGATCCCTTTCCCCGCCGCGCCAGCCAAAGATGGATTGCTTCTCGTCGCCCACGACCACCAAGCCGGAAAAGTCCCTGCTACCCTCGCCGGAGGTTACTTCCTCGATGATGGGCCGCAGGATGTTGAATTGCAGCAGCGAGGTGTCCTGGAATTCGTCGATCAGGATGAAACGGCTGCGATGCGAGAGGAAGAGGTAAAACTCGTTGGCGATGTTTTTGTCAGTAAGTTGGAACTGGGGATTTTCGCCCTTGAAGAGCGCTTCCAGGGTGTACCAGGCGATGTCGTTGTAGGTGAGGTTTTTGTATTTGTAGATCAGTTCGTCGTAGCGGTCGAGGACGGCTTTCCAGATGTCCAGGATCTCCCTCTGCTCGGGCAGGAACAGCGCGTGGACGAGATGATCAGCGAGGCCGGACAGGAGCTGGGTTTGCAGGAGATTCAGCCGGGCTTTGAGTTCTTGATGGATCTTCTTGGTCAGTTTGGCGCCGTTGTAGACATTGCTGTTTTTCTTGAGCTGGCCCGCGACGACCTTGTAGAGACGGTGGCAGCCTTGCGGGGTGGAGCAGAGTCGTTCCAGCCAGTCAAGGACAGCGTCGTATTCCTCGGGGAATCTGGCAGTCAGTTTCTTCAGTTCGGAATTGAACATTTCCTCCGGCTTTTGGGCGGCGAAATTGGCGGCTAGAAAGCCGACGAACTCGCGCAGGATAGCTAGGAACGCCTTTCTGAGCGATTCCTGTGTTTCCGGACCGGCGTGCAGGAATTGGTAACTGAGGGTTTCCGTCGATTGAGGCTCGCCCTGTTCGGTGATCTGGTAATAAAGCCAGCGGTTGTTGATCATCGAGGCGAAGAATTTACGGTATTCGTCCAATGATGGGCTGACCTTGCGGCGCAGCAGGTTTTCCAGTTTGGGCTTGAGTTCGGAGCCCATGAGGTGTTCGAAGAGCAGGGGAAGGCGTTTTTCCACGGCCTGTTCGTCGATGTCGAAATTTTCGATGCTGCGCAGGGGACGCACGATGTTGCGGAAAATGGCGCCGATATAGGCGTCGATGGTCATCACCTGCAGTTTTTTGCGGTCAGCGGCGATCTCCTGTTGGGCGCTGAGCAGGCGCGCTTCGTCTTCAATATCCAGTGCCGGCGGCTCTTTTTGGGGCCAGAGGGAGCTGATCAGCGCTTGCTTTTCTTTCCTCTGATCGTCATCCCGGGGTACGCAAACCAGGAGGGCAAGATGCTGCTCGACGCGTTCGCGGATCTCCGCCGTGGCCTTGCGCGTGAAGGTCAGCACGAGGATATTGTCCAGGCTGAAATCAGTTCCCTTGCGGTAATTATCGAGCAGGATGCGGATGTATTCCAAAGCCAGGCGGTAGGTCTTTCCGGTGCCGGCGCTGGCGGTGATGATGGCAAGCGGTTGGCGGCTCATTGGGCACCTCCCGCGGCAGGATGGTAAAGGTCGGCGCGCGTTATCCCACGCAGTTCCTGGCGGGCTTGGACGTTTTTGCCCTGGCCGTAGCCTTTGGTTATCACGTCCACCAGATCCTGGGCCAGGCGGTCGCGCCACTTTTCGCGTTTTTCCTCAGAAGTCGTTTCCTCGTGTTTTTCATCCAGGATCATCCAGAAGGTGGAGAACAGTTCCTGGTTGTTGTATTCGCCGTTCAGCAGGTAATAATAGAACTCATAGAGCATCAACTGGTCCGCGTCGTGGGAGCCGGTCTTGAAATCCACGATCAGGTTGCGTTGGGGGGATTCCATCCTCAGGTCGGCAATGCCGCGGATGGCCAGTTTGTATTCAACGCCGTCGACCTCGCGGGTGAGCAATACTTTGTGCGGTTCGCGAAACGCTGTCCGTTCGGCATCTTCGGGGATGAGTTCAAAAGATGTATCCTGCAACTGGGGGACCAGGAAATCCTTGAAAAACTCGCGCATGGAGCCTGCCAGGCGGTCGAAGATGACGCTGGTCAGGAATTCATGGTTGTAGTTCTTTGGCAATTTGAAGTGATACAAACTGGCGCCGATCAGCTTCGTAAGTTCGGAGGTGAGCATCATCTGCGAATCCAGGACCGGGGCGAGTTCGGAAACTTGCCGGTGTTCTCCGGCCAATCGCGTGAGCACCCTGGCCATGTAATCATGTAGCAGGGCGCCGTGGAGCTTGCGGGAAATGGTTTCCTCGGGACGGAGTTCCACCCGCTGCAGTTTGCCGTGGTATTTGATATACCAGACGAAGGGATTTTTGTCCAGTTGGGAGATGCTCTGATAGGAGGCCTCGAGCTGGCATTCCGGCCCCAGATCATCTTCCGGGTTAGGCGGCAGGACGAAAAACTCATTGGGACGCTCCCGCAGATCCTGTAAACTCGCGCATTGATCGGAAGCGGGAGAGATGCCACGTTCCGGAGAACAGTTTTGCGCCCGGGCGAGATAGAGATCGCGGACGGTGGGGGTGGGGGCCTGGGATTGAGCCATGATCCCGGCCAAGTTATCCCCGGCAAGCGCGGCCAGCAGTTCCGTGACGAAGGAGCCGGGTTCGATGTCCTTCTCCTGGTCCCGGTAGGTGAAGAGGTAGACTTTGTGGGAGGTGAAGACCTGGCGGAAAAAGTAGTAGCGTTCGCGCTCGCGCAGTTCGGCGTAGTTTTTCAGGCCCAGCTTGCCCCGCTGGTATTCGTTGAAAAGCCAGGCTGGAGCGGGGTTGGAAGGATACTGGCCTTCGATGGCGTGGAAGAACACCGTTGTGTCGTAACTGAGGTCGCGCAGATCCAGCAGGTTGCTGATGTCGAAGCGCTTGCCTTCCGGGCTGGGGCTGGTTTTGTAGCGGATGGCGGCGCTGGCGAGGGCTTCCAGGAATAGTTGCAGGATATTTGCGGCGAGGGCGATTCCTTTTGAGGCGAAGAGACCCTGCCAATCGCTGACCACGGGGATGTGGGTCAAACTGGCGAAATTGGCCAGGCGCTCATAAAAGCGCTCCAGCACATCGCTGTAAAGGAGTTCCGGCTCTGCGCACATGGCCTGGATGGACAAGCCTCCGGGAGCGTCGATGAGGCCGATCAGTTCTGCCGGCGTTCCGACAGAGGCGAGTTTGGCCAGCAGGTCGAAATGGGATTTCAGAAGTTCGGGCAGCCTCTCGTAGATGCCCTTCAAGCCCACGGTCTGGAAAAGCTCCAGGCTGCTGTCCACATAGAGGATATCCTGGCTGAGGAGTTGCCTGGCTTCCTCCAGCAGTTCTGAGCGTTCCCTGCGGCCCCAATCCGGCCGGTAATACCGCAAAAAGCCCGGTTGGCAGCAGGCGGCGACGATCTGGCGCAAAGGGACGTAGATCTTTTCCTGCGTGGCATCCAAAGCCTTGAGCTGGGTAAACAGGATCTGCAGGAAGGCGTAGATGCCCGTCTCCACCATGCTTTGGGACTGCGAGGCGGCAAAGTACTCCGGACTGAACAGCCTTCGATAGTGTTTGGAGTGGAACTGGCTGTCCACGATGACGCTTTCCTCGCTGGCCGGAACGAGGTATTCCAGAAAAGTGAGTACCATCTGGTCTTCGTTTTCGCGCTCGATCACTTCCACTTTTTTGGTGCGGATGTCCTGGGCATTGATCCTCTCCAGCGCGACCTGGGGCGATTCCAGCTGCTCAGTTCCACATCCCTGTCCGTCGGTCTGGAAGATGATGACGAGCTCGTTTCCCTCTTTTTCCAGGGCGGTGAGCAGCTCTTTCTCCAGTTTGCTGTAGTAATATTGGTTCACGAAGATGTAGCGGCAATGGCCTGTTGGCGGTAAAAACGCTTCGATGCGGCGAGAGAAGATGGGGTCACAAAGCCCGGACTGATCCAAAATTTCGCGGTAGCGCGCGCGGACGTCCAGGATCCTGTCCAGATACTGTTCCTGCCAGCCCAGCAGGACCAGCCCGAACGAGGTGGCAGTGTCGCGCAAGGCGTCCGGATCAACGCATTCGTCGCTCAGTTCCTCGAAAAGTTGGAAGAAGTGGTTGCCCCATTCCACGATGTCGAAATAGCCGCCGCTGTGGAAATATTCGCGGTCTTCCTCCGAAAGCGACTGATAAAGGCAAAGCAGGCGCCGGTCGTCGCTGGCCACGGGTCCGGGCGGTAAAAGCAGCGAGTTTTTGAATTCTTTCATGGAGAGAAATTCGCAGTCCTGCAAGCGCCAGTCCGGCATAAAACGCTGTCTGGCCTGAGCGGCGGAGATCTCGGTGGGGAAAATGAGTTTACAGGGGTCGCTGGCCTCGCCAAGCGCGGCCTCGATCAGATCATCGGCGAAAGTGACATTGACTATACGGCGCATAAAAAACCTCCCGTGCCATATCAGATATCGGATTGAAGCGTGTGGCGCCAGACCCCAGGGCAGTCCTGTTGCGGATAAAACCTGAGTTTCAAGCCTGCCATCGGTAGCGTTGCCCCGCTTCACAAACCAAATTTACTATAACCCGCAGACTCCGGTTTTTGTCAAGTTTTTCCGGGGCAAAGGTGTCCCAGGGGGCAATCGGCGCATTTCGGGACCGGTTGGCACAGGATTTTGCAGTGATGGACGATCTGCGCGTGGAAATCGTTGTAGAGGCCGGGATCCACAGGCAGCCTCGCGCTGAAGTATTGCTGCCAGTCCGGGTAGCTGTCTTTGGCGGGAGTGAGATCCAGTCGCTTAAAGAGCCTTCTGGTGTAGGCATCGATCACGAACACGGGCAATCTGCCGGCGTAAAGCAGGATGGAATCGGCTGTTTCCGGCCCCAAGCCCTTTAGGGAGAGGAGTTGGTGCCGGAGTTCCGGGACAGGGGTGGAGAACATCCGTCGCCAGTCAAAATCGTATGTGGTTCCGAACCAGCGGGCAAAAGCCTTGAGTTTTTGAGTTTTTTGGTTGTAGTAGAGGGTGGAGCGGATGAGCGGCGCGATGTGCTCAGCAGGAGCCGCAGCGATGTCTCTGAGGGTGAGGATCCCCTGATCCCGCAAGCGCGCCAGGGCGGTCTCCACGTTTTTCCAGGCCACGCTCTGAGTGAGGATGGCGCCGATGGCGATCTCGTCCTGCGTTTCGCCCGGCCACCAGTTCCGGTGTCCGTAGAAGCCCAGCAGGAGCTGGTATATCCCCAGCAGATCCGGTTGTGTTCTGTTTTTTTTGTTCACCTGGCAAGCGGGCATTTCCCCAGTAGCTTTGTCAAGGGCAAATTCCGATATTAGTATCAACTCCCTGAACGCTGGTGTTGTGGCGTCTCAGTCCGCCCTGAGATCCATCATCCCAACTTCCTGCCAGCTTCCAATCGAGTTCGCGTATGTTTGGCGGGAAGTCGGCGGGATCTGTAATAGTTGTTTTGATAAGAGCTTTCAGGGCGGGACCAGCCACTAAACCATTGGGATAAATACACATACAAAAAGCCCCGGATACAAGTCCGGGGCCTATCGTATTTGCCTTTTTGGGAGGCGTCTGCCATCCCTTGAGAAGGCTTTATTTCATCATGATTATTTTGCCGTTGCGGGTGAGATTGGCGCTGTTCATCCGGTAATGGTAGATGCCGCTGTCAACCTTGAGTCCGTTGGCGTCGGTGCCGTCCCAGATCAGGGAGGCGTTGCCGCTGCCGTCGGCCGTGGTAACGTAGCTCTTGACCAACTGGCCTTTAAGGTTGTAGATTGAGAGTTTGACTGCGGCGCCGGCCTTGCTTTGGATGCTGAAAGCCGCGCTGGTGCTGAACGGATTGGGCGAAGCGCTGACTTTCACCTGGGCGGAGGCGATTTCGTCGTCATTGGAGGTGCCGATCGTGATGGTGACGATGTTGGACGGATCGGAGAGCATGTAGGGATCGTTGAACATCGAGCAGATCCAGTATTCATAGGTTCCGTTCGGTACACCGGCATCCGTGAAGGTGAGCGTGTTGGGATTGGTGATGGTGGAGATCGTCAGTCCGTTGCGGTAGAGGCGGTAACCCATCAGGCCGCGTCCGTTGTAGTGATTGGGCCTTTCCCAGGTCAAGACCACGGTGTTGGGCGGATTGAGCACGCCGGCCAGATTCTGCGGAGCCGGCAGGACTTCGATCGGATCGGTGTAAGCGCTCATGACCTGCGTTCCGGCCATACCGTGTTGGTCCACGGGCGTGACGGCAAAGGCCAGGCGCAGACCCAGATCCGCTTCCACGGCGTTGTAAACGGTCTGCGTGGCTCCGGTGATGGCCACAGGAGTGTTGTTCACGATCCGGTACCATTGGAAGAGCGAGGTGCCCTCGACATTGCCGTCAGGATCGGAAAATACATAGGTCCCCGTCTGCGGCTGATACAATATCGGCGGTCCGGTGATCACCACATCGTTCGCGACCGGAGGGGCGTTGTTGAATCCGGTGCCGGTCATGGGAATTTCAATGTTGGGATGGTTGTAAAGGTTGCTGACGATGGTCATCGTTCCCGTGTAATCCTGCGCCGCGGTGGGTGTGAAAGTCACATCCAGGGTGATGGACTGCGTGGCAGGAATGCTGAAGCTATAGGCGCTGCAGGTGAAGACGGGATTGTCGATGGCGATGGTGCCGGTGGCGGTGGTGGCGGCAAAGTTGGTGATGGTCATCGGGATGGTGTTGCTGCCGCTGACGAAGACATCCGGGAAATCAAAGCTCTGGTGCGAGATGGGATAAGCGCCGACCAAGGCTGCCAGGGAGTATTTGACGCCCTGCAGGATCTCTTTGGAGGTCATGTTTTGCAGGAAGAACACTACTTCGCAGTTAGCGATGTTCCAACCGGCGTTGGGGGTGAAATTCAAATTGACAGTGGTGGTCTCGCCGGTGTTCAGATTGATCAGGGTGCCGTTCTGGTCCGGCGTCATCAGGCGGTTGACGTTTTCCACGGTGGTCTGGTTGAACCACACTTGGGCAATGCCTGATTCGGTGAGCACGGCGTGCAGTTTGACGTTGGTATTGGTATCGGCCTCGGGTTTGGAAACGGTGACCGCCGCGGTGTACTGGTTTCCGTTTTGCGAGCCCACCGCGCTGAGGCTGTAATGCGAGGGCACGGCTATGCGGGAGGTTACCTTCGGCAGGTAATTTGAATACATGGATGTGGTGTTGCTGCCGCCGACGGTGGGGTTCAATCCGTCAAAAAAGGCGGTGGGATAGCCTGTGATGCCGTAGAAGCTGTTGCGTGCGTTGGAATAGGTGTTGGCATAAGTGTCGCCATTGTGGTTTTTGATAATGGCAACCGGTTGCCCATTCTGCAGCAGGTCGTGGCAGCCCATGGCCGCTCCGGGACAGAATTGGCACCACGTGCCGGTGCCGACTTCCACGACAACCAGGTTGCGCGGGACGGCGTTCAGAGCCGCCAGCAAACCCAGCAGCGCGATTAGAACTAACAAGGACTTCTTCATGTTATCTCCTCATGTTTGTGGATACAAATCATCAAATACAAAATAAGCAATTTCAAAGCCGAAGGCACGCTATTTTATCCTGTCAGGACCGGATTCAGGTATTTGGGCTCACCATTAGGTCCCTGGCGATGGCAACAAGTTCATGCGGCTCATGCACCAGGAAATCAGGTTTGAGACTTTGCAGATGTCCCGCGGAATGCAGGCCCCAGGCTACGCTGACGATCCGGACCTTGCTTTTGCGGGCGGCTTTGATGTCCCGCGCTTCGTCCCCCACGTAGAGCACGTTATCCGCGTCCATCCTGTGTTTTCGGATCTGGCTCAGGATGTTGTCGTGCTTTTTCAGGATCCCGCCGGTGCCTTCCACCCAGTCGAAACATCCGATGTTGTTGTGTTTAAGCCAGGCTTCCAGGTTGTCCGTGCGGTTGGAGCTCATCAGCGCCAGCGAGACGCCCATCCCATTTATTTCGTTCAGGACCGGCACGATCCCGGCGCAGGGCTCCAGGTCGGGGATTATTTTGCGGTATTCGCTGAGAATCACGGCGATCGCAGAACCCAGTTTGTAAAAAGGCAGATGGGTGACGCGGACCGCCCGGGTGAGGGGAAGGTCGCGCATGGCAGCGAATTTCTCCGGAGAGATCTGCGCGAAACCGTAGCGGGGGGCCAGTTCGTTGATCAGGTCCCTGATCTTTTCTATGGAATTGGCGACCGTGCCGTCGAAGTCAAAGATCAGCCAGGGCTTCATTCTTCCTTGTTCCGGTGGGACAGGACCAACTGGTAGGCATGGTTGCGGCTGACGGAGAAACGCTCTGCAACTTCCAGAGCCAGGGATTTCAGGCTGGCCGCTTCGCTCAGGCGCTCGTCAATATACTTTCCGATCTCATCGTCATCCGTTTGCACAGCCGATTCCCGCCCCGCGACGACGATCACGAACTCACCTTTTTCCGTCACTGTCCAATCGCGCAGAACCATTTCCAGATCGCCGCGGATGAACTCCTCATACAGTTTGCTGATCTCGCGGGCCAGGCATATCTCCCGGTTCCCGCAATGGGCAAAGAGATCCTCGAGTGTCCTTCTGACGCGGTGCGGCGCTTCGTAGAGGACGGAGGGAGAGGGATGGTCGCGGACTCTGTCCAGCCTGAGTCTGCGCTCTTTGAGTTTGAGCGGGAGGAATCCCAGGAACTGGAACTCCGAGCAATCGAGCCCGGAGGCGGTTACGGCCGGGATCAGCGCGGTTGGGCCGGGCAAAGGTGTAATGGTAATTGATTTGGCGATGGCGGCCTGGATAAGCAGCAGCGCGGGATCGGAGATCCCCGGACTGCCGGCGTCCGTGACAACGGCGATTTCCGAGCCGGCGTCCAGCAATGCGAGGATCTCCGCGAGGCGCTGTTTTTCGTTATATTTGTGCAGGCTGAGCAGCCTGGGCGGCTTGATGCCGTATTGGGAAAGGAGGAATCTAGTCTTGCGGGTGTCTTCGGCTGCGATCAGGGCTACCGATTTCAAGGTTTCCAGGGCGCGCTGCGTGATGTCGCCAAGGTTCCCGATCGGCACTGGCACAAGATAGACGCGACCCGCGGGCACATCCTCCCCCTAGATCAGTTTAAGTTCTTTTCCCACTTTCTTGAACGCGGCGATGGCCTTGTCCAGATCTTCGCGGCTGTGCGCGGCGGAGAGTTGCACCCGGATGCGGGCCTTGCCCTTGGGCACGACGGGATAGACGAAACCGATCACGTAAATTCCTTCCGCGAGTAACAGATCCGCCATTTGCATGGCCAGTGGCTCGTTGTAGAGCATTACAGGTACGATCGCGGTGTTGCCGGGAACGATGTCAAAGCCGGCCTTAACCATTTCCTCACGGAAATAGACGGCGTTATCCCAGACCTTTTGGCGCAGTTCAGACGAGCCGGTGAGCATGTCGATGACCTTGATGCTGGCCCCGACCACGGCGGGCGCGACGGTGTTGGAAAACAGATAGGGACGGCTGCGCTGGCGCAGAAGTTCGATGATCTCCTTGCGTCCGGAGGTGAAACCGCCGTTGGCACCGCCCATGGCTTTGCCAAGTGTACTGGTGACGATGTCGACGCGTTTTTGGACGCCGAATTGTTCGGGGGTGCCGCGGCCGTTGGGTCCGATGTAGCCGGTGGCGTGGGAATCGTCCACCATAACGAGGGCGTCGTATTTATCGGCCAGGTCGCAAATTTCCGGCAGTTTGGCCATGTCGCCGTCCATGGAAAACACGCCGTCGGTGCAGATCAGGCGGTATTTCAGATCTTTGGCTTCTTTCAGGATGTTTTCGAGTTCCTGCATGTTGGAGTGCTTGTAGCGGAAGCGCTGGGCCTTGCAGAGCCGCACGCCGTCTATGATGGAGGCGTGGTTGAGTTCGTCGGATATAATGGCGCTTTCCTCGTCCAGGATCGGTTCAAAAACCCCGCCGTTGGCATCGAAACAGGCCGCGTAGAGGATGGTGTCCTCGGTGCCCAGGAATTCGGAGATCTTTTTCTCCAGATCTTTATGGATCTGCTGCGTGCCGCAAATAAAGCGCACCGAGGCCATTCCGTAGCCCCAGTCGTTCATAATGTCCTGCGCGGCTTTGACCACTTCCGGGTGGTTGCCCAGCCCCAGGTAGTTATTGGCGCAGAAGTTCATAACTTTTTGCCCGCTGCTGACGCCGATATTGGCGCCCTGGGGCGTGGTGATGATGCGTTCGTTTTTGTACAGGCCCTGCTTTTTCAGTTCCTCGAACATGTTTTGCAGGTCAGTTTTCATTTTGCCGAACATGGCAAACCTCCATGATATTATGTTTCATTTCCGGCACATTTTTCGGGGAGTCCGATTCAGTCAATAAAAAAACTCCCCCGGAGGGGAGTTCATTTCTTGGTGCAGAAGGCGGGACTCGAACCCGCACACCCGTTACAGGCACAAGATCCTTAGTCTTGCGTGTCTGCCAAATTCCACCACTTCTGCATCGTTTTTACAATCTCAGCCTATTTCTTGGCCTGGTCGGTTGTCTTGGCGGGAGCGCTTTTCGCGGCTGCCGGTTTGGCGGTTTCGCCGAATTTTTCCTGCAGGATCTTAGGCGCGCTGGATTTGTTGGAAGCCTTCACCTGGAAGGCCAGAAAAATGCAGGACGCGATAAAAACGATGCCCAGGATCTGGGTCCACTGGCGCAAAAATTTGGACGCGCCGCTGCCTCCGAAAACGTTCATTGCGGCACCGCCGAGGTTGGCGTCCAGGCCGCCCTTGGAGGTCTGGGCCAGAATGACCAGGACCAGCGCCACGCAAATAATCACATGGATGGCCAATGCAATCGTGTATATAACCATTGTTTAAATCCTTCCAAACTTCTCTAAAAATCAGTTCATGCACTAATTTTGGGAAGTCCTTTTTTTGTCAATCAGAAAAATCCCCATTCTACCTCCTAAAACGCTGACAAGCATGGCGCAAAGCAGCAGGACAGCGCCAGCCAGGGCGCGAGTCGTGAGGGATTCAGACAGGAGCAGCCAGCCTCCCAGCATGGCAAAAACGCCCTCGGAACAAAGGATGACACTGGCCGGTACTGGCGGCACCCTTTTCTGCGCAAAAAGTTGTAAGGTGAAAGCGACTCCGACGGACATGACCCCGGCGTAAAGGATGGGCAGGATTGCCGATCTGATCTGCTGCGGAAGAGCGGAAAACATATCAGGCCCGCCCAGCCGTAAAAACCTCCAGATCAGCGCTCCGGCAAGGGAACAGACCGCGCAGACCAAATATTGAGACCAAGCGAGTTTCAAACTGGGATGCAGCTTGGCCAGGCGGTCGATCATGCGCACGTGCAGAGCCCAAAACAGCGCCCCGATGAGCACGAGCAGGTTGCCCCAGGAGGCTTTGGGAGTTTGGGAGTGGTTCATCAGATACATTCCCGCCACGGAAAGGAAAACGGCCAAAACCATGGTCCGGGTCATTTTTTGCCCTTTCCAAAGTCCGATCAGAGGGACGATCACCACATACAACCCGGTGATGAAACCGGCCTGTCCGGCGCCTGTCCAGAGCATTCCGACTTGTTGCAGGGACGACGCGGAAAACAGCAACAGGCCCAGGATCAACGGTCTGTCGAGATTTCTGGTTACTGAAGGAAAGTCAGGCTGATAATCTGAACGGAGTTTTTTTTTCCGCGACAGCGATTTGTTGGCAAGATCCAGGAGCCAGACGCAGCCAGCTCCCAAAGCGAAACGCAGGGCATTGAAAGTGAAAGGATCAAGGCTCTCCAGTCCCTTGCGTTGGGCCACGAAAGCCAGGCCCCAGATCGCGGCGGCCAGGACCAGCGCAGCGTAGGAGATCAACTATTTTTCCCAGTTTTTTTGCCGAAAAGCTATTTGCGGTGTCTTTTCCGGGATAAGGCCAATCCTCCGAAGCCGGCTATGATCGCCATATAGAAGCCAAAATCGTAGGCCCAGCCAATGTTGTGGACCTCGTAGATGCGAACCTGGGGGTTGAAGATCTGCCAGATCAGGGTCACGGGAGCGATCCAGCCATGCCAGATGCCCATGAAAAATCCCGCCGGATCCTTTTCCGAGCGATCGCTGACGCCCGGCGCGCAGGCGCTCAGGACCATCAAACAAGCCAATGCTACTAACACAATAATCCACTTTGTTTTCATCTTTGCTCCAAGACTGTTTTTTTTCTTAATTTCAGCTCTGACAGTTTCAGTCAATACAAATTTCCGTTCCAAGTGCCCGGATTTCAATTTCCTGGCTTTTTCCCTTCTTCTTCCTCTCGATCAATACGGGATCAATACGGGATCATTACGGATGAAGCCCGTATTGATCCCGTATTGATCCCGTATTGATCGAGAGGGCCGAACCAGAGATTTGTCCGTATCTTACTGGAAAATTGGGATATAAAGATCGCATCAGGAATGCAGGGAGGAAGGCGGCAAGTCTTTTTGCCAATAAAAATGATGCGCGGAAATATGGCGTTGCGGCTATATTTCTATCCACCCCAGCCACCGCAAAAATACCGGTTCAGATAGAACAGCTTCGAATATTTCAGACTATAAGCAAAAAAATCCTTGCCAAGAAATCAGGCGACATTATTATGGCTATATCTTAAAGCCTATGAGGTGAAGATGCTCTACACTCTGCCCAATGGACAAGTTATAGAACTTGAAAAAGTCAGCCGGATATCCAATATCCGCGATCAGGGTGAGGACAGGGCTTCGATCGGTTTCAGCAAGATGGTTTTCACGATCCATCTTGACAACCGGGACAAGATCGACGTCATCGAGCAATACCATTATGCAGACTGGTCGGATAAAAAGAGAAAACTTGGCATGCTGAGAGCGGACTTGATCGCAAAATGGAAAGCCCTGAGCGGTGAGGGTGGCGGCAAATAATAATCAACTGACTCGAAGTTTGAACGATTCGCAGTAACGCGGATCGTCTTTTTTTAGGGGGCAGATAAGTGGATCATTCGGAGAGTTTGTGATTCTAGGGTAAACTCTTTTCTGAGATTGGAATCCCCACCGATGGCAGCATGTGAGTTCAGAATTTTTGGGTGAGACTGAGGCTCCAGGTCAGGCTGTTCGTGTTCAGGGAAGTGTTTTCGGCGTTCGTGTAATTCCTTGTCCCGAGGTCAGTGGAGAGGCTCACATTCCGCCAGGGATTGGCTTCCAGACCCATAATCCAATAATTGTAAGCTTGCTTGCCCTGGTCGCCGCTGAGCCTTTGCGTGCGGTAAACGAGGCGGGGAACGAATTTTCCGGCGAAAAGCGTATAAGTGCCCTTGATCTGCAAATTGAGGTTGTAACTGTTTTCGGGATCGATAGTTTCTAACCTGGCCTCGTGCCCAGCAATAGATAGCGCCATTTGCACGCGCAGGGGGAACTTTTTCATTTTGCTGGCCAGGGAAAAAGTGATGCTGCTGAGGCTGTTGTCGTAGTTCCCGTAAGAAGTTTCCAGATCGTTGCTGTCTTTTCCCACGCGGTAGCTGATATCCGCCTGATAGGGTATGTAATCGATATTGGCAGCGTTGTAGCCGATCCCCAGGGTCAGGGCCCGCGAATTCCTCTGATAGGGTAAATAGTCATCCGCGCCGGCAAGCTCAGGATTGGCCTCGTTTTTCGCGTTACTGGAGAAATAAGCGGCCTTCAGATTGAGGATTTTTAACAAGCGCAGCGAGGATTGCAGGTGCCAGGTGCTGTAAGTATCGGTTTGCAGGGCGGTTTTGGAGTAATTGTCCCGGACTTGCGAATAGCCGCCAGAGATGAAAAATGACCGGCCAAGATTGAACATGTCCGTGACGGAAAACGTCTGCGTGTCTCGCAGCTGGCTGGATGTGCTGAGCGCGTTGAAGGCCGGTCCGGTGAATCCGGCGTTCACATTGATCAGGTTGTTCAATATGTTGGCGCGCAGATAGGCTTGGGCTGCGCAGGCGTTCTTGCTCGGCGACAGGGGTTCCATAGGGCGGCCAATGACGAACATCTCTGCCAATTCCGCCGGTTCGAAATCGAGGACGCCGTAGTCTTCGATGTAGTTGCCGAGATCGGCTGCGGAAATGGGTCCGTACCAAGTGTTGCGGTTCAGCAAACTGCCGGCAAATTCCGCTCCCAAAGTCGTGCGCAGCCAGGGAATGTTGATCCGGGCATCGACGCTGAGGACCAGGTTGTCCTGCGGTGCCACGCTGAACAAGGTATCCGCCGTGACGGGATCGTAATGGATGAAATCCTCCGGATCCAGGGAACTGATCAGATCGCGGTTGCGGGCGAAATTGACGCCGAGGGAAAGTCCGTTTTCCAGGCCCAGCCTGAATCTGCCGCCGATCGCCTCCTGCCGGAACGCGGTAATGTTGGTCCCGCTGGCGTTTTTAAGTGTCTTACGTACCATTTCGCCGCAGGCGAGTTCCAATCCCATATACTGGCCGTTCAGTTTTCCGTAAAGGCCGCGGATGTTTTTTCCGGACATCACCAAAGGGCTTATGCTGGGTGCGTAATCGCCCGCGTGGAATGAAATGGAAGGGATTTCCAGTCCGATGTGGTAGCGGTCCACGGGTTGCCTGTTTTTGTTCTCGCGGGATGAGAGCAAAAGGTTGGCGCTGATTTGCGACCTTCCGTATTTGACCGCCATATCGAGCCCGGTGGCGTATCCGTCCCGGGGAAATTCGTATCCGTAGGGATCGTATACTCCCGGTTGGTTGTGTTTGTAAAAATTGGAAAGGAAATAAACCTGGCCACCTAGATCAATTGCAGAGCCTTGTTTGGTGGTGGTCACCTTGGTCTCGAAGGTCGGCGATTTGAGGTTTTCACCCTTATTGGTCAGGGCTGTCACGACGGCTTTGTAGGTTCCGGCCTTGGGCCTGTCGTTTCTGTAAACAAGCGCGTTTTCGGTAATTTTAGCTTTGGAGGTCACATCCTTGCCATTGATCCAGAGTTTGACGCTGGCGGGATCGATCCGGCCGGCCAATCCGAGATAGGAAACGGCCAGAATATACGAGTCCTGCTGCGGGAAATCGGGATCGTCAGTCAGCAGGATGAATTCCTCAGCCAGTTTGCCGGTTTGGGCTTGGTCACGCAATTCGTATAACTGGCCGCCCTGCTCCTCATTGGGATATTTGATCAGCTGGCCATCTTTGAGCGCGTATTCGAAATAGTAGCTAAAGTCCTTTCCATCCAACTCACGGCCGGTCAATTCCACCGCATACAGATTTGAACCAGGAGTTTGCGGTTCCAGTCCGGAACGCCGGAAATCCGCGTCATCAGAGCTTTTGTAGCATAAGGTGATGTTCTGGATGGTGTCCAGGCCATCCTGGATATCGAGGCTGAGGACTACATTTTCCCCTTCCGTGTATGATAGAGGCGCATCATGGAGGGCGACGATTCCGGAAAGCAGGGCGCCGCAAAACAGCAGGCAGACAAGCGAAAAAACGTGTTTCATCCCGCCCTCACCAACTGAACTCAACATATCTGATGTGTCCCTGAGCATCGGTCAGAGGCACGGCCAGGCCGGTGGAAACTGGTTTCTTTTGAGGATTGAGAAAATCGCGCTCCGGTTTGGAGAAGTCGGTGGCCCTGGTATCGCGTTTCAGGAATGTGCCCGTGTGGTCCAGAAGCGCGGTCTGGCCTGCTTCCACGGAGTGTGCTTGCTTGGTTTCGGGGTCTGTCAGTTCCGCTTTTCCGGAAAGCACTATCAATGTGCAATCGGAAAGATCGTTGACTTTGACAAGGAAGGTAGATTTAGAGGTGGTAACGGTGCAGTTTTTAGTCAGACAAGTGAAGTTTCCGGAACCCTTTTCTATCCTGGCATAAAGGCTGCCCCAGGAAAGCGAGGGGAGTTTTTTCAGACCGCCTTTTCCATTTTCCGCGGAGAGGCGCAGATAGGTTTTTTCAAACAAGCGCAGACTGGCCTGGCCATCCAGGAATTTCAGGGCGGCAAAGGCTTCTGTCGAGGTTTGCAGTTCGTCGCCGTTGTCCAGCAGGCTGCCAATCTCCATGGGGACCGAGGAACCCGCCCGCAAGAGGGTTACTTTGCCGTCAATTCCTGAAACCAGCGCGACCTGCCCAGCCGCGAGGAAAGAAGCGCCAATAGCCAGCAGTATGAGCCAGAGAATTTTCTTCATTTCCGGCTCCTTCTATTCCCAAACTCGGACTTTGCAGTCCTTGCCTTTGAGCATTTCCAGAAGGTCGAGCGCTGCCTGGCCGCTGTACTGTTTGCCCTGCCAGAGCACGCTTCCCGTGGGGAAAAAGCCCGAATCGAGCAATTTTCTGAGTTCGGGGTTGTCCAACGAATTCAGGTGAGCGTTGATCCGTTGCGGGATGTCGGTTTCCAGTTCTGTGGAATCGTAGCGGAAGACATACCAATCGCTGGCGATCAAGCCGGGATCGTCGTCGCGCCAGATGCCGCCACCGCTGGTGGGATGGAATTCTGTAAACTGTGTCGTGCTGATCCGCCAGGCATAATAGTTGCCCGGGACGAAGGGCAGAAACCTGGCAAAGCTGTACTGGTCGACACCACCGCCGGTGGCATGGTCATAGAAGACGGAGCCTGTATTGGCCAGCGATCCGGGCTGCGGAGGCAGATTGGCAGGATATTCGCGGATCGTGATCTGATAATCGTTCACCCCGGTGTCAATGGCATTCCAAAGAAAATCCACCGGATTATCGCTGATCACTGGCGGATTCACGCCAATCGGGGCTCCGGGGCTGAGCAGCTGGATCACTCCGGCGCTGCGCACATATATGGTAAATGTGCTCGTACTCGCCTGGCTCCAATCTGTGTAACCCATGGCCTCAGGCTGCAACGAAGCTTTGACACTCATTGACCCGGCGGGAAAAAAGCCAGCCTGTACCGCATTTTTCAAGACTGTCGTGCCTTCGGTCATGTGGTCCAAAGAGAAATCCCAGTCTCCGACAGCTGCAAATCCTGCCGGAGGAACGCTATTGAGCAGATCCTGATTGGTGAGGGCTGCGAAAGTTCCGCCTGCCGGAAGTTCCTGTTCCGAAAGGCAAATTCCCGTCAGCAGGGGCTCGGAAGCCCCGCTCCAACTGATATCCACTTTCAGATAGAATCTGAAAGAAGTCGTGGATACATTGGAAATCTGCAGCATCGTCAGGATCGGCTGCGCCCAGGCCGCTTCGGGATCTAAGCTGGAGGATTTCAACGAATTGACAAAGATGTAGTGGGGCGTGAATTGCGTGTTCAGAAAGGAGTTTTGGCCCCAGAGCGCGAAACAGGCCAATAGCAGCAGGCTGCTCAAACCCAAATGGCGTTTCATGAAATGTCCTTCAATCTTTTTGTATGGCCAGAGTGACTATCTTTTGCACCAGGTCGTTAAAACTCAGACCGACCGTTTTGGCTGCCATCGGAGTCAGGCTGAGCGGCGTCATTCCGGGCAGGGTGTTAACTTCCAGGAACCAGGGTTTGGCGCCGTCGAAGCGGAAATCGATCCGCGCATAGCCGCTGAGTCCAAAAACCTGCCACAGCCTCTCCGCGTAAAGCTGGATCAGTTGCGCGACCGATTCCTCAACCGGTGCCGGAGCTAGGTAGTCGGAGCGGCCCTTGTTGTATTTGTTCTGGTAATCATACCAGCCGGAAAGCGGTTTTATCTCGACCAGCGGCAGGGCTTTGCCGTCGAGGACGGTGGCGGTGAGTTCGCGGCCAGGGATGAATCTTTCCAGCAAAGCGGAGTGCGAATGTTGCAAAGCCAGTTTTACGGCGCTTTTCAAGTCTGAGATCTCCTCGACCTTGGTGATGCCGACTGAAGAACCGCTGTCGTTTGGTTTCACGATCAGCGGCAAGCCAAGCCTGTCCGTGATTTCCCGGTAATCTGCGGGATCGTTGTAGTCGGTTAACAGATCCTCGCGCATCAGGATGTAATCAGCGGCAGGGATACCCTCCGCAAGTGCCATCAGTTTGGACACATATTTGTCCATCGTCAACGAGCATGCCTGCTGCCCAGAGCCGGTAAACTGGTATCCCGCGAGGTCAAGCGCGGCCTGCAATTCGCCGTTCTCGCCGGAGCCGCCGTGCAAAGCGATAAAAACCAGTTCGGCGCGGTTTTCCTCCAGTCTTTTCAAGAGATCCCGGAAGTTGGGAAAGTCCGCGGGATCTGTTTCCGTGACCTCGTAACCCAGTTCGCGCAGTGCGTCGGAAACGGCTTTTCCGCTGACCAACGATACATCGCGCTCGGATGAAATGCCTCCCAGCAAGACTGTTATTTTCATCGTTATACCTTGTTAACCGTTCTGGATATGATCAATCCGCCACCTCAGCCGCGAAGTTGGAAGAATACCTTCAAGCCCAGCCCCAGCGCGGCTTTGAAGCGTGCCACCTCGACAACGTTTCCTCCGCAGAAATCCAATGTGGCGAAGCGATCCTGCAGCATTTCCGCGAGAAGTTTATAGTGTAGGGTTGCTGCTCCGTTCTTCATCGCCTCCGGTCTGGTGCAGATCATTATCGAGTAGCCGGTGGAGTCCTCCCGGCCGCCGAGAATGAGGTTGGAACTGACGGTTGCGCCGTTTTGGAGAAGATTGAACTGCGCCAGCAAGTCCTTGTTATGCAGTGTTTCCATCCAAGATTGGAATGCTCCGTAAGGCAGGCCGAAACGTTGGGCCTTGCGTTGGTGCAGTTCTTTGAGCAAGCTGATGAACTCATCTGGGCGGAAGGACTCTTCCAGAGGATAATCCTGCTTTTCGGCAGTGCGGAGTTGCTTGCGTTCGTCGGCCAACAGGCCCAGCGGTTGCGACAGGTCGTGCACGAAAGTGTAGAGCGGCAGGGCTTTGAATCCAGCTGTCGTGAAACCGCGCACATCGAGGTTGTGCGGGGCGAGGTTGAAATGCATTCGCTTGTAGCGGGCTTTGAGAAACGCCGCAGCTTCTGAAGAGACTTTGAGTTCGTCCAGGAGGTTGCGATTCGGTTCGCGGCCTGGTTCCCAAAAATACCAGAAACCTTGATAATAGGCGCTCACAGGGCAGATCAGGCGGCGCACGCCCAGGCTCTTTTTTTCGTAGAGCGGGAGCATGGCAACGCACTGGTCGCCCTTGCGGCAAACGAGTTGCAGAGCTTCGACGCCCTGAAGTTCGCTCACTGCGGCCAGGAAATCCGGCTGCAGCCAGAGAGGTAGGTTAGCCTGCAAACCCTCGCGGGAAGGTTCGCGGACGCTTATATCATACATTTCAGGGCAGATACTTTTTTACCATATTGTGCAATTCGCTGAGCTGGAAGGGCTTGAGGAGGTAATCGGTGCGTTCGTCCTCAAGGTTCTTGAAAATATCATGCAAATTGGTGTAGGAGGTCATGATGACGCAGACCATATCGCGGTCCAGTTTACGGATCTCTTTAAGCAATTTAAGCCCGCTTTCCTGTTTCATGCCTTGCCCGATCAGCGCCAGGCCGTATTTGCCAGGTTCCAACAGGCGCAAGGCCTCAATATTGTTTTCCGCGGCGTCCAACGCATAACCCCTGGCAGCGAGATATTCCTGCAGAACTTCGCGGAGAAGCCTGTCCTCATCTACCAAGAGTATCATTGGACTCATTTGTGCCGCCTTGCCGGGAAACGGCCTTGTCTTGGTGGACGGGCGTTTTCCCTTGGAAATCGTTACTAAAAGCCATTTATCGCCACCGGCATAAAACGTCAATGAAAATCCTCAGCCACTCAGGGTGTTTTTTGCCAAAAAAGGAAATTTCCATTTTTATATTGACTGATTCCCGGTTATATTATTCTTGGAATCACCAATGTTTATGAGGTACAAATGAAAGGCAAAGTCAAATGGTTTAACAAGAATAAAGGTTACGGCTTTATTATCACCGACGACAACAAAGAGTATTTTGTCCACTGGAAATCCATCGTCACCAATTCCCCCCGGGAGTTGAAAGTGCTGGAACAGGACGAGATCGTCACCTTTGACCTGATGGAAACAGACAAAGGCATCCAGGCGATCAACATTATCCGCGTGACTCCCTGACCTGGTCAGGCCGTAGATTCGCAGGGGCGGAAGCACATGCTTTTGCCCCTTTTTTATGCCCTTCCTGCCCACCAACCTGAACGAAGCCCGAGACCGGGGCTGGTCCGAGATCGACATTGCGATCGTGACCGGGGATGCCTATGTGGACCACCCCAGCTTCGGAGCCGCCGTGATCGGTCGCGCGCTTGAATCAGCTGGCTATCGAGTGGGGATAATTGCCCAACCTGATTGGCGCAAGGACGAGGATTTCCTGGCTTTGGGCAGGCCCCGCCTCTTTTTCGGGATCACCGCCGGGAACATGGATTCGCTGGTCAGCAACTACACCGCCCAGCGGAAAAAACGGAATAACGACGCTTATAGCCCCGGCGGCCAGCCAGGTTTGCGGCCTGACCGCGCCACAATTATTTACGCCAACGCCCTGAGGCGGCTTTACAAGGGCGTTCCCCTGGTTTTGGGAGGGATCGAAGCTTCGCTGCGCCGCATTGCGCATTACGATTACTGGCAGGATAAAGTCCGGGCCAGTATCCTGAGCGACGCCAAGGCCGATTTCCTCGTTTATGGCATGGGTGAGAGCGCCGTCTTGGAGATTGCCCACGGATTGGAGAAAGGGCTTGATTCGGCGCAAATGCAGGACATTCGCGGAACGGCGGTCTTCAGCGCCGAGCCTCCCGCACAGAGCGACATCATCCTCTCAGACAACCTGGCCTGCGCCGACAAAGTTACTTTCCTCCGCATGACACGCCTCTTCGAGGGACATCACCAAACCGAAGTGGTCTTCCAAATGAACGGCAACCGCTGGATCCGATACAATCCGCCAGCAGAAACTCTTTCAGAAGAGGCTTTGGACGCCGTTTACGCCTTGCCTTTCGAATACGAGCCCCATCCGCGCTACGGAGGGCAGATGATTCCGGCTTTCGAGCAGATCAAAGATTCCCTCACATCGCACCGGGGCTGTTACGGCGGCTGTAATTTCTGCGCCATCTCTGTCCACCAAGGCAGGAAAATCGCCAGCCGCAGCCAGGCTTCGATCCTCACGGAGGCTCAGAACCTGGTCAGAAAACGTGGCAAAGCGCTTACCCTGACAGATGTGGGCGGCCCCACTGCGAACATGTATGCCTCAAATTGCTCCCTGGGCTGGCCAGATTCCTGCAAACGCGCTTCCTGCCTGTATCCTAAGATCTGCGCCAATCTCCGTCCCGGCCATGCGCCCCAGTTGGAATTATTGGACAAACTTGAAGCCACGGAAGGGATCAACCGTGTCTTCATAGCTTCCGGGATCCGCCACGACCTCGCGCTACGTTCTCCGCGCTACATTGAGGCCCTGGCTTTAAAATACACCGGCGGGCGTTTGAAACTGGCTCCGGAACACAGCGTTCCGTCCGTGCTCCGTTTGCTGGGAAAACCGGGGATCGAAAGCTACGAAGAATTTGCCCGTCAGTATTTTTCGCTCTGCAAAAAAGCCGGGCTCAAGCGCCAGATCATTCCCTACATCATTATCGGCCATCCCGGAACGACCATCCAGGACGCGCTTGAACTGCGTAAATGGCTCGTCGCCAACCGCCTGAGGGTCGAACAGGTGCAGGAATTCACGCCCACCCCGATGACAGTCAGCACCTGTATGTATTACACGGGATTGGATTACTGGACCGGACAGCCCATCCACATTCCCAAACCGGGTGAGGTCCGCCGCCAGAAGGAGCTCGCTCTCTGGCACCTGAAAGCAACCGAGAAAAAGACAGCGGAATAAATATCCGTCATTGGCAAGCGAGTAGGGGTATTTCGCAGATCAAACGCTGAAAGCCTCACAATAGTACAAAATGGCATGATAAACAAAAAACCCGGCTCTTGGGAACCGGGTTTGTTCTATGTGGATGGTTGATTCTTAGATCAGTCCCTGGTCGCACATGGCGTTGGCGACTTTGAGGAATCCGGCGATGTTGGCGCCTTTGACGTAGTTGACGTAACCGTCGGCTTGTTTGCCGTTCTCGCGGCAGGCTTCGTGGATGTTGATCATGATGCCGTGCAGGCGGGCGTCCACTTCTTCCTTGTTCCAACCCAGGCGCATGGAGTTTTGCGTCATTTCCAGACCGCTTGTGGCGACACCGCCGGCGTTGGCGGCTTTGCCGGGAGCAAAGAGGATCTTGGCTTTCTGGAAGACTTCGACGGCTTCGGGTGTGCAAGGCATGTTGGCAGCCTCGGTCACGCAATAGCAGCCGTTCTTGACGAGCGTCTTGGCATCGTTTTCATCCAGTTCGTTCTGCGTGGCGCAGGGGATGGCGACGTCCACCGGGACTTCCCAGGGGCGCTTGTCGGCAAAGAACTTGGCTTTGGGGAAGACGTCGGCATAGTCGATGACGCGGTCGTTGTTGGAGGCGCGGAGTTCCAGCATGTAGTCGATTTTTTCACCGGAAACGCCGTCTTCGTCGAGGATGTAGCCGTCAGGACCAGAGAGGGTGACAACCTTGCCGCCAAGCTCATTGATCTTTTGGGCGGCTCCCCAGGCGACGTTGCCGAAGCCGGAAAGGGCGACGCGTTTGCCCTTGAAGTCCTTGCCCTGGGTCTTGAGCATTTCTTCGGTGAAATAGACGACGCCAAAACCGGTGGCTTCAGGACGGATCAAGCTGCCGCCCCAGTTGATGCCTTTGCCGGTGAGGACGCCGGTAAACTCGTTGATGAGTTTTTTATAGTAGCCAAACAGGAAGCCGATCTCGCGGCCGCCCACGCCGATATCGCCGGCGGGAACGTCCGTGTCGGGTCCGATGTGGCGGAAAAGTTCGGCCATGAAAGATTGGCAGAAACGCATGATCTCGGCGTCGGATTTGCCTTTGGCGTCAAAATCGGAACCGCCCTTGCCGCCGCCCATGGGAAGCGTGGTGAGGCTGTTTTTGAAGATCTGCTCGAAGCCGAGGAACTTCAAAATCGAAAGGTTCACGCTGGGGTGGAAGCGCAGGCCGCCCTTGTAGGGGCCGATGGCGCTGTTAAATTGTACGCGGTAGCCGCGCTGTACATGGATTTCGCCTTTGTCGTCCATCCAGGGCACACGAAACATGATCACGCGCTCCGGTTCGACGAGGCGTTCTAAAATGTTGGCTTTTACGAAGCGGGGATTGTCAATATAGACATCCCAAATGGTTTCGACGACTTCTTTCACAGCCTGCAAAAATTCCGGCTGTCCCGGATTCTTGGCTGCGACTTTGTCCATGAATTCCTGAAAGGTCATGGTTTCCTCCATCTATGTATTTTGTTTTTTTTCCAAGTTTTTATAACCTGTTTATATGTCAAGAGTTTCCATCGAGCAACTTTGCCACCTGCGGCGCGCGGAGCCGGTGGGCGGCGGGAAAACCCGCTCCCAGCAGCGGCCTCAGATAGTATTTAAAGTCGTCGGTGACGCCGTTGCCAAATTCGTTGAGAAACTCATCCGGCATGTGACGGGTCTTGCGGGCGACGTCGGAGAGCTTTTCCAATTGGTAGTTCACCGAGTAAAAGCCAGTGCGCTGGATGGAGATCGAGCCGTCCAGATTGTACCAGATGGCGTAATGCGCGGCGCGTTCACCGACCTCGCGGGCTTCGCGCTGGTCAACGTCTGAAACGCAGCCCAGGAAAGATCTTTGGAGATAGCCGAAGGTATCCGAGCGGACGCGCTTGATCTTGAGTTTGCTCTTCACGAGGTCGCAAAGCAAATCGCCGAGCATGCCCGTTCCGGAGAGTTGGACGTTGCCGTGGGCGTCGGTTTCGGTGTTTTTGGTGAGAATGGTCATCATCGGAGTGCCTTTGTCATCCACGATCCCTTCGGAAACGGCGACCACGCAGCGGCCCAGTTCGTTGTAAACCCTCTGCACGTCGCGTAAAAAAGCCTCTTCGCTGAACGGCCGTTCCGGAACGTAGATAAGGTGGGGCCCGTCGTCCGGATATTTCTGTGCCAAAGCGCTGGCCGCTGTGAGGAATCCGGCGTGGCGTCCCATCACGACGCCAATGTAAACGCCTGGCAAAGCCCGGTTGTCCAGGTTGACGCCGGTGAAGGCCGAGGCCACGAACCTTGCCGCTGAGCCGTATCCGGGGGTGTGGTCGTTGAGGACGAGGTCGTTGTCGATCGTTTTGGGAATGTGGATGGCGCGGAATTCATAATCCGCGCGCTGGGCCTGCTCATTGACGATGCGCACGGTGTCCGCGGAGTCGTTGCCGCCGATGTAGAAAAAGTAGCGCGCGTCGTGGGCTTTGAGGACCTTGAAAATTTCCTTACAATAGGCTTCGTCCGGCTTGTCACGCGTGGAGAGCAGCGCCGAGGAGGGGGTGTCCGCCACCTGCTCCAAATTGTGGGTGGTTTCCTGCGTCAGGTCGATAAATTGTTCGTTAACGATCCCCTGCACGCCAAAAAGTGCTCCGTAAACCCGCGTCACCTGCGGAAATTTCCGCGCTTCCAAAGTTACGCCGACCAGGGACTGGTTGATCACCGCAGTGGGACCGCCACCCTGGGCAATCACGACTTTTCCTTCCAATTTCATTTTGAACCTCGCAAATCATGTGATTTTAGATGCCCGCTCAGCCGGTTCCAAAGCGCCGGAAAGCGCTCCAACCGACTGAAATCCACATTAAACAGGACGCGTATTTGTCCAGCAGAAAATGCTTGCCTAAAAAGCCAGCCATAAAAGTATGAGTTTAAGGAAGCACTCATGAGCTATATCGTACTTGCCAGAAAATACCGGCCGCAGACCTTCGCTGAGGTCTACGCGCAGGAACACATAACCGAAATTTTACACAACGCGATCGTGTCCAGCCGCATTGCCCACGCGTATCTTTTCACAGGGCCGCGCGGAGTGGGGAAGACCTCGATGGCGCGGATCATGGCCAAAAACCTCAACTGCGTGGAAGGCCCGACCGTTACGCCGTGCAACAAGTGCCACAACTGCCTGGAAATCACAGCTGGGACCTCGCCGGACGTGATCGAGATCGACGGCGCCTCAAACACCAGCGTGGACGATGTCCGCGAACTGCAAAAAGAACTCATCTACGCCCCCAGCCAATCCCCATATAAAATCTACATCATCGACGAAGTGCACATGCTCTCCAAAAACGCCTTCAACGCGCTGCTCAAGACGTTGGAAGAACCGCCGGACAACGTGCTCTTCATTTTCGCCACCACGGAACCCTACAAAGTCCTGCCGACGATCATTTCACGCTGCCAGCGCTACGATTTCAAACGCATTCCCATCGATTCCATCGTCAAGAGATTAAAAGAACTGACCCGTGAAGAGAAGATCGAGATCGATGCCGAATCCCTGCACATGATCGCCCGTAAAGCCGACGGCAGCCTGCGCGACGCGCTTTCCTTGCTCGACCAGGTGCTTTCTTACAGCCTGAACCAGGTCACGATCGACAAGGTGCGCGAAATTTTCGGGATCATTCCCACGCAAGTCTACTGCGACCTGATGAAATTGATCAAGGCGAAGGACAATCCTGCGCTGCTGGCGGAATTGCAGCGCATCTTCGAACACGGGACGGATCTCACGGAGCTGGTGAACAGCATGCTGGAATTCCTGCGCATCGTGATACTGCGCAAACTGCGGATGAATCCGCCGGAAATCACGGCGGAGGAATATCCCGCCTACGACGAGATCGCCGAACTCTTCAGCCAGAACGAGCTGATGTATATCATGAGCTATCTGATGCAGACCCGCGCCGACCTCAAGGGCAGCGGAAATCCCTACCTGATCCTGGAAATGGTGATGGTCAAGCTTTGCCGGATGGACGAGATCCAGGATGTCGCGCAGATCCTGGCCAAACTTTCCGGAGGCGGGCAGATCTCAACGCAGGCCGCCAAACCGGCTTACACGCCTGTCAGGCCTGCGAGCCCGTCGGTCCAGGAAAAGAAAGCCGCGCCGGTCCACGCAGCGGAACCGGAGACAACCGCGAAACTGACCTTCAATCCGGAAAACCTGGCCAAAGCCTGGGACCGCATTGTAGCGCGTATCAAGGCGGCGACTACCTCCGGAAGCGGGATCGCCCTCGCGCGGTGCTCAGGTGAAGCCGACGGCGCCAAACTCATCCTGCGCGTCGAAGGCAGTACCTATCTGAACATGCTGCAACCGAAGAAAGAGGAAATCCAACAGATCCTGGCGGAGATCTTCACCCCCGCGCCGCGGCTGGAATTCGTTTTGGTGGAAAGCGCAGCGCCCACGCAGGTGGAGATCAAACGCATGACTGTGGAAGACCTGAAGAAAATGGACGAAAACCTCGCCAAATTCATCGAGGCCACCGACTCGCAGCTCGTCCCGTAAAGCGGAACAAGCGGAGGATCTTTCTGCGCGGGCGCTGAAGGGTTTCGGGCGGAGGCTACATCTCGATCAGCTGCGCCTGGACGTATTCCACGGCGTTGAGCAGCTTGATCATTTTGTTCAGTGTCCGCTTGTCGCCATCGACTTCGAGGACGATCAGTCCGTCGTTGGCGCAGAATTCCTTGGAAACTTCGTGCAGGCCCAGGCGGACCTTGATGTTGCAGCCGTAATCCGTGAGGATGGACTGGATTTTCACCGCCTCCGTGCTGCGGTGGTCGATTTTGATGAGGATGACTTTGTAGATCATTTCTACCTCCGATTCCAGTGTCCGTGCTCCGCGAAAATTGTCCACGCTTTTTTCCACCTTGCCCTTTTTTCCCGCAACGGCAAAAAAAAGATTGACATCGGGCAAGGGAGCTTTGTCATGGAATAATAATTTGCCTGAGGAGTTTTCATGAAGACAACTGGCAGCATTTTGGCCCTGATCGGGGGGATACTGGTCATCCTGGCCGGGATCGGAACTCTTTTCGTGCACGGCATGAACGAGGTCTGGCGGGTGGAATACTCGGCCGCGACCGGTTTTGTATCCATCGGTACGATCCTGTCACTGGTCATCATTATCCTGGCTTTCATTTCGCTTTCCTTTCAACCTAAAATAGCGGGCGTGGCGATCCTGGTGGCGGCTTTTGCGGGGATCATTTTCGGCGGGACCTTCATCGACATTTGCATGATCTTTTCCATCATCGGGGGATTTTTGCTTTTCACCCTGCCGGACAAAAAGCCCGAGGGGGAAAAGGCCGGAGCGCCCATCAGCCGGCATTGGTGGTTTTGGGCGTTGATCGGTCTGCTCAGCCTGGCCATCCTTTGGGGCCTCTACACGGTTTTGAATCCTTTGATCAATCCTCCCGCCCCAGCTGACACGACCGCGGTGGCAGCCACTGTTGCGGAACCCAAGGTTCCCGGAAACGAAGCCATTTCCACCACTCCCGACGAACTGCTTGATCAATACAATAAAAACGGATATGCCGCGGACGAAAGGTTCAAGAACAAACTGGTCCGCCTCACCGGCGAGATCTACGACATCAAATCTCTTCCGGAAGGCGGCAGCGCAGTTATCTTTAAATCCCTGAACAAGATCAGCGAGGAACTGGAAAAGGAAACCGTCCAATGCAATTTCGGAAGCGCGGAAACTGCCTCGCAGACCGCGAAATACAAGGTTGGAGACCGCGTGACCGTCGCTGGCATCGTGCAGGGCACAGGCGGCAAATTGGACGACATCTTGATCGTCAATTGTTCTGTGGAAACTCCCTGAAAATAGTTAACTTAGGATAAAGAGACGCGCCCCCGGTTTTCGGAGGCGCGTTTTTATTTATATGGCTTGATAGGTTTGTGGTCTTCCGTGAGGGTAGATATTGCCCAGGTTCTCCTGGCCTCAACGTCATCAGCCCGGCAGCTCGGGATTTTTACCAGCTTGATCCGCCCTTTTGTCTGTCCTCAGTACTTCCCCCAGACTATCCGCAGAGTTCCAGCAGAGCTGGCGGGAACTCGGTGCGTTATCTTTCAGTAGTGCATGATCCGGCTGTCAGGGAGGGAGAAAGGGCCGAAAAACCGGGGGAAAAACCTTAGCGGGTCAGCTGCAAACTGTTTTTCACGGCCTCCCAGACGGGCGCGTATTTATCGAAAACGCTGTCTTCCGCGGTGAGGGATAGGACGATGATGCTGTCTCCGTTTTTGACAATCACATTGCTGTTTTTCATGGTAATCAGATCCATGATCTTGACCTGCATGTCCAATTTGTAGGCCGGCAGCGCGTTCACGGTGTCAGGTCCGGAGGCTGTCACGGTGACCAGTCCCATTCCCGCTTCCTCAAGTTGGCTGCGCATGTCCGCGACCGATTTTTCCATCAGGCTGTTGTAGTCCATGGCCAGGTCTTCCGCGGAGAGATCATCGCCCACAGCTGAAATGACCACCGGCATCTCCTCTTCCAAACAAGTGATCGTGAAGATCGAAAGTTCCTCGAGTTGTTTATCCCAACTCTCGGGATACTGGAGGCTGTAGCCGTATTGCTCGTTGGTGTAGGTTTTCATGCCCTCGGCCCAGGCCGGAAGAGCGATAACCGCGATAAACAGGATCATCAAAAAGAACGCTTTCTTCATTTATGTTTCCTTATGTTGGTATGGATTTTATCTTTATACAAGCGGAAGCCGCCAATCCCGCAAAGAAGTGTTCGGAGTCTGGCGATTTTTTCCCCTTGCTGGGCCGTTCTCAGTGTTATTTATTCTTGCGGGGCTTGCCCGTCAGTTTGAAGCTGTCTCTGACACCGGCGAAGCTTTCGGAATTGTAGTCAAACGCTTCCTCTTCAGCTGCGAAGGAGAGCAGGATCAGGCAATTTCCGTTGCGCACGAAAAACATGTCCTGACGGTAATTGATCAAGCCTAAAAGATTGGACATCAGGCTGAGTTTGTAAGCCGGAACGCCGTTGACCTCGATCTCGCCGCGGTCCGTGACCTCCAGGTCCGCCAGCGCCGATTCCTCTGCCGCGGCCTGGGTTTTGGCGACCACTTCGTCCGCCACGGCCTCGAAACCGGCTTCCCAATCCGCGTCGGTCAGGATGTCGGCCACGACGGTGAAATCCGCAGTGTGTTCTTCGTCCGGATTGGTCAGGGCCAAAACAGCCTCAGCGTTGTCCCCTTTTTCCCATTCCGCAGGATAGCTCAGGCTGAAGCCGAATTTGGAGTTCTTGTATTTGCGCCAGCCTTCCGCTCGTAACGTAACAGCACCCATTGCCAGCGACAAAACCAAAATGATTAGCACGTACTTTTTCATCTTTCCTCCCAAAGAATTGGGACTTTAGCCTGAATAAGCTGCGCCGCTTTTTCTGTCAAGATATTTGCTGTCGGTGAAGTTTCTGGAACTTGGGAAGGATCCTCTCTGGCCTCACTTGTTCTGTTGCCTGGCCCAACTGTCCTTTAAGGTCACGATGCGGTTGAAGACCAAATGCTCGGGCGTGGAATCGTCGTCCACATTGAAATAGCCCAGGCGTAAAAATTGGAAACGTTCGCCGCGGGAGGCCTGAGCCAATGAGGGTTCGACCCGGCAACCGGTTTTCACGCTGAGGGAATCGGGATTGAGGTAATCCTCGAAATCCTTGCCCTCTTCCATGTCGTTGAAATCGGCGATGGTAAAGAGTTGGTCGTAAAGCCTCAGTTCCGCTGGGATCGAGTGTTCCGCGCTCACCCAGTGCAGCGTGCCTTTGATTTTGCGTCCGTCGGCGGTCCAGCCCCCTCTGGAAGCGGGATCGTGGGTGCAGATCAGTTCTGTCACACGTCCGTCGGCGTCTTTTTTCACTTCCTTGCAGGTGACATAGTAGGCGTGCTTGAGGCGCACCTCGGCGCCCGGAGCCAGGCGGAACCAGCCTTTGGGCGGGTTTTCGTCAAAATCGTCGCGCTCGATGTAGAGCGTGCTGGAAAAAGGTATCTGGCGCTTTCCGGCGGCGGGATCCTCGGGATTGTTTTCCGCTTCCAGCAGCTCGGTTTTTCCTTCGGGGTAGTCCTCGATGGTCAGTTTGATGGGATCGAGCACGGCCATCACGCGATTGGCGCGGCGGTTCAGATCTTCGCGCACGCAAAACTGCAGCAGTTCGAAATCGACTATGGAATTCGCTTTGGCGACCCCGATCCGGTCGGCGAATTCCCTGATCGCTTCCGGCGAAAAACCGCGGCGCCGCATCCCGGCGATGGTCGGCATGCGCGGATCGTCCCAACCCCGCACCGTTCCTTTTTGCACCAGTTCCAAAAGGCGGCGCTTGCTCATCACCGTGTAGGTGAGATTCAGGCGCGCAAATTCGATCTGCTGCGGATGGCAGGGGACCGGAAGTTGGTCTAAAAACCAGTCGTAGAGCGGACGGTGGTCTTCAAACTCCAGCGTGCAAATGGAATGCGTGATGCCTTCCAGCGCGTCGGAAATGCAATGCGTGTAATCGTACATGGGGTAGATCAGCCATTTATCGCCGGTTCGGTGGTGTTCCGCTTTTTTTATGCGGTAGATGACGGGGTCGCGCATGTTCAGGTTGGGCGACGCCATGTCGATCCTGGCCCGCAGGGAGCGGGTCCCTTCCTCGAATTCCCCCTCCCGCATACGGCGGAAAAGATCGAGGTTTTCGGCAGGCGTCCGGCCGCGGTAGGGGCTGTCCTTGCCGGGCACGGTCAGGGTTCCGCGGTGCTCGCGGATCTCCTCCTGCGAAAGGTCGCAAACATAGGCCTTGCCTTCCATGATGAGCAATTCGGCAAAATCGTAGAGCCGGTCAAAATAATCCGAGGCGTAGAAAAGCTTGTCCTGCCAGTCAAAGCCCAGCCAACGCACGTCGGCGAGGATGGAATCTACATATTCCACATCCTCTTTGATGGGATTCGTGTCGTCGAAACGCAGGTGGCAGACTCCGCCGTAATCACGCGCCAAGCCGAAATTCAGGCAGATGGATTTGGCGTGGCCAATGTGCAAATAGCCGTTTGGCTCAGGCGGGAAACGGGTCACTACCTTGGTGTGCTTGCTGCTAGCAAGGTCATTGTCGATGATCGTGCGGATGAAATTTGAAACCGCAGGCTTTTCGTTGTTCTCTATGGTCATGTTCTCTATACCTCGGAAAGGATATCTGACGACATTTTTTACACGAGGCTCAGCAGTCAAGGGAATTGCTCGTCCGGATGGCTGGCCCTGATTTTTCCCGCTTTAGACCTGGATTCGCGGGATCTGCCAATATTTCCGGGTCGGTTTCGGAAGTTTTGATCCGAGTGTCTGGCAAAGTTCAACCTTTCCGATATTTGTCAAACTAGCGCCGCGGGACAAATTCCTTGACAAGCTGGCAGAGAGATTTCTATCAGTCACTTTTTTACATCGTTGCTCATCAGAAAGGAGTAAAACATGCGCAGAACCCTCTTCATCCTTCTTTTCAGCCTTTTCCTGTTTCCATTGTTTGCCTTGCACAAATATGTCCGCGAAACCCTGACCGCACCGGACGGCCGCATCATGGAACGGGTCAGCGTGCCCGGCATCCCTGTCGAAAAAAGGATCCCCGGGCCGGTAGCCGTGCCCACCAGATCCGCCGTCATTCTTAGCGGCGTGCCCGCTTTCGATTGGTGTTACGGTTGTTCCGCCACTTCCGCGGCGATGATGGCCGCCTGGTATGACCGCGGGATTTTCAACCACACTTACACCGGTCCCACCAACGGAGGCCAGATGCCGCTCAACAACAGCGTCTGGGGTCCGGGCGAATGCCCGCTCAGCGCCACGCACCAGAGCTACGACGGGCTTTCCTCCCCCGGCCACGTGGAACGTTTCTGGACCAACAACAGCGGTGACGATCCCTTCGGACCGGGAGATCCCACGGGAACCTATTTTGGCTGCACAGCTGATTACATGGGCACCAATCAGCAATGGTGGGGAAACGGCGACGGCAGTACGAGCTTTGTCTATTGGGTGGATGGTTCCCCATTTTATGATCCCTCCGACGGGACCGGCGGCCCGCCCTATTTCCGCGACGGCATGCACGGCCTGCGCCTTTTCTTCGAATCCCGCGGCTATGGCGTCAGCCTTAATTACAACCAGGACATCCTCGGTTGGGGCGGCAACACCAACGGCTACACGCTCGACCAGTTCAGGGCTTCCATCAACGCCGGAATCCCCGTTATGATCCAGGTCGAAGGCCATTCAATGGTGGGCATCGGCTATGAAAGCGACAGCGACACTATTTACATCCTCAACACCTGGGATTATGACATCCATTCCATGACCTGGGGCGGTTCTTACAGCAATATGGCGCATTACGGCGTCGGAGTGTTGGAACTCATTCCGCCACCGACGATGTCCCTCAGCGGGACTCCGCTGTTCGCGGCCCTCCAGCCCGGAGCGCAGGGCACGGATTCCTTCAGCATTTTTAATACCGGGACCGGTCCGCTCCATTATCAGATCGAATTATCAGAATCAACCCGGGAGGGCGATTTGCAGCGTGAGGATCGTCTGGCCACAAAGGATGGCAGAAGCATCGCGGGCAGCACGCTGACAATAGATCAAAGCTGCTACGATCCCGGCACATCACTGACCTGGACTTTCACACTCTATAACGGGGGCACCGATGACGAGTGGTTAAAACACGTCTATCTGTCCTTTCCGGCCGGGATCACGGTCAACAGCGCCACCAACTTCATCGGCGGCGGCGGCGGCGACATGGTCCCCGATCAAACCAGCGGAACCGGCATCACGATCCACTGGCTTGGCGAATCCGGCGGCTGGGGCGTCGTGTATCCTGGAAATTCAGCCACTGCCAATGTCAGCGTTTCAATTTCCGCCACGTATTCCGGCGATCTGGTATTGCCCTGGCAAATCAACGGAGATGTTTACGGCGCTGAGCCGCACGAGCTGACCGGCA